>Ga0154322_131_pt3 | contig 263902 bp, 239 predicted proteins | sample RifGroA2_FD_115850 | JGI IMG/M metagenome (GOLD analysis project Ga0154322, IMG submission 115850) | Bdellovibrionales bacterium GWA2_49_15 | reverse complement strand
CAATGCTTGACTTTCATGAAGACCCCTTGCATGGAGTTCGCGACATGAACGAGCTGTTCGGATTTGCCGTTCGTCTTGACTATGAAATGATCGGCAAGATCGAAGCCGCTGTTTTCGAAAACCTCGATGCTAAAGGCGATCTTGATCTTGGAACCATCGGTTCAGTTTCAGTTCGTTGGTCACGTGAAGTTTATGAGAACCTAACCGTCGGTGCTGGCTATACTCACTTAGGCGATGAGGCCAACCCAGATGCAGACATCGTTGAAGTAAGCGGTGTTTATAAATTGGGCGATCATACTTTCTACGCAGAAGGGATGTATTTCCACAATAACCCCAAATATCCTAATGCTGACTTTACAGTCGCTACTGGGTACACCTACAAATTCATCAAATGGGGTGAAGTAACCGCTCAAATGACCTATATCCATAACTATTTGTTCCAAGTAGCTGCCGGTATGAACTTCAAAGTGAACGACAGCTTAACTGTGGGACCAGAAGTTCGTTGGAATGTGTATGACACAAGCTTCAAAAATGACTGGGAGTTTGGTGTTAGAACGCAAGTAAAACTTGCCAGCAAAAAACCTAAAACGAAAGTCACGATTTTCGGCAAAAAACCAGAATAGTTCTGCTCTCAGATCCGAGTTATTGTCCGGCCGAGGGTAAAAACCTCGGCCTTTTTTTGCAACAACGAATAAGAGAGAATGAAAGCTTATGCCACGGCTCTTGTTTATTGATGATGATCCGGAAATACGCAGCTTGTATAATTGCTTTTTACAAGACCTGAGTTCCGTGACCACTTGTGAGGATGGACAACAGGCCATGGCGTTACTGCAAGACGATCAGAATTTCGATGTGATTGTTTGCGATTACCGCATGCCCGTGAAAAATGGTGGCGATGTTTGGAATTTTGTTCAGCAGCGGAATCTCAATATTCCTTTCGTGCTTTTTACATCTCAAACGTTAACAGACCTACCAGAATTTGATGACTCATTTCACAATTCTGGCAATGTGTGGCTTCAAAAACCGGCTTCTCCAGACAAACTACTTCGGATCATTCACGACCTCTCTAAAAGTGAACATTCGTAACTAATTGAGTAAACTTTGACGGATGATCATGTAAAGACCGAGAGAAAAAATTACAGCGCCTAAAATTTTTCGAAAAACAGATTCAGAAATCTTGCGCAAAAATCTAGCACCAAACCAGGTTCCAAGCATCACACCCAAGGTGCCAATGACAATCCATACCCATGACGCAGCAATCTGCTCAAAACCCGAGGCAAAATAAATTGGCATTCTTGCCAAATCCACAATGACACCAATGGCGGTGGCCGTTGCAATGAGAGATTCTTTGGGTAAATTGAAGGCCATTAAGGCCGCAGAACGAATGCCACCTTGATTTCCAACCAGGCCACCGAATCCCCCCGAGAGTGCTCCGGCCACCCAGGCGATGGGCCCATGAAAGCGCATCTTCTGTGCTAGTCCGGTAAATCCCATAAAACCGGCAAAGATGAGAAGTCCTCCAAATATAAACGTGAGAACCGAGCTTTGAAAGGTCGAATGAAGAAGAGCACCGATCAGCCCGCCCAGAGCACTGGTGATGCCAAAACCCATCAGAACTTTCTTATTCACATGGGCCCGCATTAACCAAAATCGGATCACCGTGGCCACAAAATGTGGGATCGAAATCACCGCTACTGCGAGTTTCGTCCCTGTTTCAAGTGCCAGAATCGGCGTGAGAATGCTTCCGATGCCAAATCCGGTCACGGAGGCGATGGCCCCCGCGATTGCAGAGACAATAAGGAAGAGAAAATCAGTAATTAAGTCCAAACTCAAGAATAATCCCTGTGGTCTTTGTTTCGTTTGCGGGTTCAACAAATGTCAATTCGACAACTCCAAAGGGGCCGAGAGAAATTTGAGTTTTAACTTGCTCCGAATCTTTAATTTTCCATTTTCGAACGAAATAGTGCAGACGACAAAATAAATTATACATACTCAAAGTAGCGCCGGCACTGTAACGCTGGCCTTTCCCTTTTTTCTGTTTGTTTTCTATATCGGGAAGCAGGGGATCGGCATCACTTAAATGGCTGTTCACTTTGCCACTGATGAAATAATCGTATTCCCCGCTGGCGAAGAAGCTCAGAAAAGTGGCGACTTGCACTTCAGCATGCAATCCGGCCGGAGCATAGGTGTATTGAATTTCTCGACGATAACCTCCTTCGCCCAGGAGCTTGTCATCCCATTTTCGACTGCCAATCCCAATATAGGGAACGGCAATAAAACGAGAAAGTTGGATGACCGGCACGCCGACGGAAAAACGCAAATTGGTGATCTTATCCTCGGTTCTCGTTTGCAGAGGCACACCATCTTGAGTTTGCCCGTCATAGCCGTTATTGCCGCTTAAGCTTTCGTATTCCAGAGTTACATGTGCGGCCTCGCGATATTGATAAACCACCCCAAACCCGGACAAATCTCCCGTGATCGACATAAGTCCCGGTTCTTTGTAATCAAAGTCGGCCTTGGCGTAGTAAACTGAAAAATTTGAAGGTCCTTTCGGCGCTGGAGTGCTTTCGCTTTCAGTCTCATTCAGTTTTTTTACGCTCAATCCATTTGTTACTTGCCCCTCATGGACGGTCGCAATGGCTTGGTTTTTTTTGATCTTCTCAATGCGCGCCTTTCCCCATACCTTATAATTTTTATCAAACATCTCGATTTGGTCGCCAACCTGTAATTCGCCGTCTGCAAAATCCTGAATCAAGAATTTATTGCCAAGGATTTTTTTTACCGACTGGGCCATGGTCATGGATGAACATAGACTAAGCAGAAGAATGGAAAATATAAGATAGCTATATCTCACTCGTGCCCTTTAACTCTTGAGTAATTAAATATTATTCCGATGTGAAAAATACGCAAGGGGAATCTTAGAGTGTACAAAGCAGGTGTTCTGTTCGATCATCGTGCGACGATGAAAGATTCCAGGCTCGTCTACTCCAGCGACCCTCTCGCCAATCAGAAATGCCCAAAATGCAAAGAGCTGGTGAGTGAATGCACGTGTCCTAAAGAGGTCGATGTTAAAAACTACAAATTTGTGGCCGTCTTGCGCATGGAAAAATCAGGCAGAGGTGGCAAAACCGTGACTGTGATAGATCAGCTTCCCAAGAACGAAATTTTTTTACGCGAACTCACCACGAAGCTCAAAAAGAAATGTGGTTCTGGTGGCACATATTTCCTTGATAAAAAAGAAGGCGTGATTGAAATTCAGGGCGACAAGCGCGAGCTTATTCGTGAACTTCTTACCAGGGAAAAGATCAAGAGCAAGGGGTAGTGCACCTACTGTAGCGGTGTTTTGAGCTGCTCTTCCTGCATCTGCTGATAGAAGGTCGCCAATTCCACTTTGTTGAGTTTGCTGGCCACACGTGAGAGAACTGCGAAAATTCTAGGCCACTGGATCACAACCTCACTGTCGCGATGGATGCTTACAACTTGAGTTAGAAAATTCCAGGCCTCCTCATATTCGAGTCGTGACTCCAGAAATTCGGCCATAACCAAACTTGAAAAAAAGGCCACCTCGGGATTTTCAAGCTCGCCTGAGGAATAATGGGAAATAACTGATCTGGCCTCACTCAATAGATCTTTTATGGTTGTGTTTTCCGGCAACTGCTGAGTCTTCCATATACGGTAGAAAAGCATATACTGGCGTTTCTCAATTCCCACATTTTCGCGCTTTAACCAGCTATCGAGAAGGGCCGTGGCCTCCTCACGTTTCTCGAATGCATAAAGCAGCATGGCTTCGCTCAACGCAATATCAGCGAGCATTTCACTCACGGCCATACTTTGGGCATAATTCTTAAAGTACTCCAGGCGTGCTTTGGCCTGCGCCAGCTCCCCCATGACGACGAGGATGGTGGTTTCTTTCATTCCCGATAAGGTGTATTTTGAGGGATTCCACTTTTTGAAATAGATATTCTGGGCCAAGCGATAATATTGGAGGGCATCTGTTGGCTTACCCAGCAGGCGGAAGCGGTCACCAACAGAGAGATACTCGTCCGCGCGCTTCTCGAGTTCATTGACGGTGTAACTTTTTTTCTGGGAAGAGCTGCATCCCGCGAAAGTTGCGCTAACCAAGATGACAATAATGAGTGTTTTATTGAACCATTTCCACGCCATGGAGCTTCCTTTCTTGTGGTATGCCGCCCTTCAGGAGCGGATTATTGTTGATTCCATCGAGAGTACGAGAGGCCTTCTCAATCGTCTTGTTGGAATTGATGATAAGCGGTGCCAGATCTTTACGATTGGTGTGGACCACCTCAATTGTTTCCTTAACGTAGGTGGCGGTGTCAACAATGGAAGTCATGGTTTTGTTCACTTTATCCAATGTATTTACAATTTGCTGATGGCCTTCCCCTTTTCCTTCGGGGCCGTAAGATTTTACCGTGGATTCAAGTGAGGCCGCTGTTTTGGCGACTGAATCAATAATGCCATTTATTTTCTCGCTGGTCTTTTGCTCAATGAAAACTTTCAGAATCTGGTTGGATTTATCGAGAATGCCTTCAATCCCCGCCGCCTCATACTTGAGTTTTCCGTCCTTGATATAGTTTTGGGCCTCGGTGGATTTGAGGTCGGGAATTAAAGCTCCTTTCTCCACCAGGCCTAAAGTTTCCTGGGTTCCCTCGGGAGTGATGAGCTGGAACTCTGTTATTTCGCCGGAGAGAGGGTTAGTGTTAATTGAAACGACAGAATAGTTGATGATCTTTTCATAAAAATCTTCGAAAACATAAAAATTAACGTGAATCTTATTTTCACGGGTCAGCTCAAATGATTTCACTCTTCCTATGGCAAAGCCTTTGAAATAAATTGGTGGCAAGGATTTGAGGCCATAGGCATTTTGGACCAAAGTGTAGAAATTTACACGGGCGCGAAAGACATTGTTGTTGTAAGCAACGACGGAACCTAAAAAGACAAAAATCCCGACCGCAATAAGTATGAAAATGGTGACAATCTCGCGATTGTGACGGAGCTTGAATGGAATCATATCTCCAGCCTCCCTTCCTTTAATTGAATTTGTTTAAATGGAAAATCCCAGTCCAGACTTGGGCGTCGGGATAAAAGAATAAGTGTCATTCCCTGGGCATGAACCTCTTGCAGTTTACTGTGCGCAAAACGAAGATCATCTTCCGTGAAACATTCGAAAGCATCATCCCATATTAAAACTTTGGGTTTTGCGATGAGCGCGCGAATAAGGGCCACCCGACAGCTTTGGGCGCGCGAAAGAACCACGGGTCTTAGATTTTCTGTCCTGGGAAGCTTCCAGGTGTGTAACAACTCCTGAATATACTCAATTTTGTTTTTTCCATTTAAAGAAACTTGGTAATGGTCCAAGGCCAAGGCCAAATTTTGAGCGATGCTGAGATTGGAAATCAAGGCCGGAGTATCAAAGACGACTCCCATGTCGCGACCACTGGATGGTTGCCAATCCACGCTCCCTGAATCAGGAGCTTCAAGGTTGCATAAGATATTTGTTAATAAGGTTTTTCCTTGCCCTTCAGTCCCTCGAATCCAAGTGATCGTTTGGGTTGCAAAGGAATAACTCACATTCCGCAGAATCGTCTGCTCATAGACACTTTTTGCCACAGCATTTAAAGTCACGAGGGGGGCTAAACTCACATGCCCTCCAAGCTAAAACTGACCAAGGCGATAATTCCGTGGAGAAAGAGCAGGGCCAAAACACATTGCGTGACGGCCTTGATAGCACGTTGGGGGATTTCAGTAAGGGCGCGCCCGACGCGGAGACCGTGGAAGCTACACAAAGTTCCAATGAGCAAACCGGTGAAGACGGCCTTAATCAAAGGAATGTATAAGTCAGCGGCACTAAGAGCGTTGGTAAAGCGTAAGAAGAAATCTGTAAAAGGAACCTTGGCTAACCAAAAAAAAGTGGCATACGCCCCGATCAGACCCATGAGAGTGAAATAGGCACCTAGAATCAAAAGGGAAAAAACCATTCCCATCACGCGAGGGACCACCAGATAGCTCATGCTGGAAATCCCCATGGTCTCAAGAGCGTCAATTTCGCGGTTGACCCGCATACTGCCCAACTCAGTCGTGATCGCAGTTCCAGAGCGCAATAAAATAATAAGACCGGTAATCAATGGCCCAACATCGCGGATAACCGCCATAATGATGAGGTTGTAGATGAGCTGATTTTGTCCCAGGTCCGTCAGGAAAGTGCGACCGGTGTAGGCCACTAATCCTCCAAGCAAAAAGGAACTCACAAGAATGGGAGTGAGTGCTTCAAAACCTGTAAACAGGACCTGATTGATAAGCACCAGGACAGAGACGTGACGGTTCTTATGCCAGTTGAATAGCTCTCGCAGGAGGGCGTCCAGATAATCCAGAATATGATTGGTCGTTTTCATCCGTGATGAGCATATACTAATACATAATGTTTTTAGAAACTATGAAGATTTGCTATAATAATGCAATATGATCAAGGAGTTTTCATGAGCAAAATGATCGTCATCCTTTTTTTAATGTGCGCCTGTAAAGTGGACATTATGAGAAATGAGGAGCCGACCCAGGTTCCAGATCAGATGCGGGAGACCATCAATCTTTCCGCCAATGATCAATCTTTGGCGAAAATTTTGTGTGAGGCCCTTGAGCAGAAGAGATCATTATTTAGAGCATTACACGATGGTAAAATTTTCGATTTCCAATTAGAGCAATACAATTGTGGGGCGAAGGTGGTTGATTCTCCCATTACAGCGACTTTGCGCGCTCCTATTGGGCAGGCCATGACTTATGAGGCATCTGTGGGGAGTCAGCTTTACTTTGGTGATGTTTTAACCAGCAAAGAGGGAATCACTCATTTTCTGTGTGACAAAATCGCTAGCGGTCAACTTCATCAAAACACCATCACCATTAGCGATGTAGAGAAAATTCAGATCTATTTTGGGGGAAATACGAACACCGGTGTTATTTTAGAAATCTGGGATTATGTCGCGAATGCAAAAGGCGAACACCTCCTCAAGGAAGTGCAGTCAATTAAATTTCATGTCAAACCGTCCACTCAAAGCGACTTAACAGGCCTTGAGATGGATAGAGCAGTCTCTAAGAAGTGCCCCGCCGACGGTAAACTAAGTAACACCTCACGTCAGAAGTCCCTTGAATCCTTGCCATAGAGGCAATTAACCGGCCTATTATCAGCAAATAATCTGTACACATTATGCGGCCTGTGTAAAAGTTAAAAAGTTCGCACACACATACAACGTCGCATAGCAAAGGAAGCGCCTGTGAAGTTGAAGCGTCTTATTGTACAAGGATTTAAATCCTTTAAAGATCGGACTGTTATCCATTTCGACGATGGAATAACGGGAATTGTCGGCCCGAACGGGTGCGGCAAATCTAATATCGTTGATGCTCTCTTTTGGATCATGGGAGAGCAGTCGGCCAAGCATTTGCGCGGCCAATCGATGAAAGACGTCATTTTTGCGGGGTCGTCCAAGTATGCCCCGGCCAACTGGGCCGAAGCCAGCTTGGTCATCGAAAATGTTGAGGGCAAGCACATTCATATCGGAAACACCGTTTCGAGCCCGCAGGAAATTGCTCTGACTCGAAAGCTTTATCGCAATGGTGAATCTGAATATCGAATCAATGACAATATCTGCCGTTTAAAAGATGTGCAGGAAGTATTTATGGATACGGGCGCGGGCGCAAAATCGTATTCAATTATCGCTCAAGGTGAAATTAACCGCATCGTTCAAAGCAAACCTGAAGATCGGCGCGTGATGATTGAAGAGGTTGCGGGAATTACAAAATTTAAACTGCGTAGACGGGAATCCTTAAGGAAAATAGAGCAAACCCAGTCCAACTTAAGTCGCTTGCAGGATTTGAAGTTAGAAATTGAAAAGCAGCTCAAGGTTCTTGAAAAGCAAGCAGAGAAGGCCGAGCGCGCACGCCATATGAAGGAACGGGTGATCAAGTATGAGCTGATCACCGAGTCCCATAAAGAATTTGATCTCTTAAAAGATATTCGCGATCACCACACTTTTTTGAATGAGAAAACGATTAATGTTCAAAATTGGAAGATACGGAAAGACGGTCTTGAGATAAGTCTGGAGCAAGAGCGTCTTGAGCGTGAGATTCAAACCCAGAAGCTAGATGAGCTTCAGGGTCAGTACAATCAGATTTCGCGACAGCTGGCGGCCCAAGAGGAGCGCCTGAACAATCTTTGCCGGGCTCAAAGTGAAAAAGAAAAATTGCTGGATGAAAAACGGCGTGAATCAGAAGAGCTGGCGCAAGAGCTGGCCCAACGGCAAGTGCGATTATCCGAGTTGAGCACGGCCTTGAATGAGGCGGTTGAACGTGGGCAAGAGCAAACCGATTTTTCCGAGTTAGAAGAGCGCCTTAACTTTTTAAAGCAGGAGAAGGATAGTCGTGAGGATGAGTTAAAAGAAGCTCAACGAAATCATGAAACTGTCCGACTCGAATGCCAGAGCATACGCCAAGAGAAAGCAAATGTCGGACCAAAGCTGGCCGAATATGCAGCGACTCTGCAAGATATGGCGCTGGAAATTGAGGCCCTGGAAAAGCAATTCAGCGGAGTCTCCGGAGAGTTGGCCAGTAAGAGGGAAGAGCTGAAAAAGCTTGAAGTGGCCGTGCAATTGGCTGAGGAAGAGCTGAAAAATTGGCAGACTGAATTATCCAAAAACAAAATTGATCTGGCGACTTTGGAATCTGAGCTGCAGAGTAAAACAAAACTTAGCATGCAGGTGGAGAGTAAGCTTTCTTCACTTGAGGAACTCAATAGCTCGTTTGAAGGCCTTAAAGAAGGAACTGCTCTGGCCCTTAAGGAGCAGGAAGCCTCCGGTGTGAAGCTATTTGGACGACTCATTAAGTGTCCGACAGAAATGTCGGCCGCCGTTCAGTGTGCGCTGGCCGATATTTTAGAATGTTTGATTTTTGATGGTTCGTTGCAGGACTCGCTGGGTGAGTCCATCCTTGCGAAAGGTGTCGATTGTCTTGTGCCTGGCCGAGCAGACATTCAAACGACATTGGAGACGTGCGCCCGTCTAAAAACCAAAGGCTTTACTGAAGTTATTGCCCTGGCCGATTTAGTGGAAATTTCCGAAGGAAATGAAGCTCTCAAGGTCTTTTTAGAAGGTCACTATCTGGCCCAATGTGATGATCAGAAAGTTTGGCAGCAGGTTCCGACCGAAATCAACTTCCGATCCATTACGTCGTTAGACGGGAAAGTGCAGATCAAAAACTTAGGAGCAGGTAAACTTGTTTCCTATGCTACTCAAGGCGATGAGAGTTTCGGCCTTGTGGCGCGTAATAATAAAATCGATGAATTGAAAGGTCAGCGACTTCAACTGCTGGCGGAAAAAACTGAGGCCGAACAGAAAGCGGTCAGCGAGCGTGCCAAGCTCATCGAGCTGGAAAAGAAAGTTGAAGAAACTCGAAATTTCTTGCGTGATGGTCGTGAAAAATTCGTGGCCCTGAAATCCTATATTGAGACGAAATCGGAAGTGCATTCTTCAGGAAATTCACGTCTGCAAATTTTAATCAATAGAAAACAGGAAGTTTCCAAAAGTCGTCTGGAGCTCATTATTCGAGAAGAAGAGCTGAGCAAGAAAGAAGAAATCCTGGATAAAGATCAGGAGGAAAAACTCTCTCGCGTCGAGGATCAAAAAGATGCGTTGGAGATGCTGAAAAGTCGATATGAGGATGACCGTGGGGAATTCCTGCGTTTGAGTGCAGAGGCCAAGACCTACAATGAACGAGTGAAATCCCTTGAGTCACAAATTAAAGATATCACGGCGCAGTTAGAGCGTCTCGATCAGCGAGGAATCAACAATCAGAGTTCCATCCTTCGCTACGAGGAAGAAGTCACTGGACTTGAGCAAGAGTTGGCCACGCTGGAAAAAAGCAATTTAGATACCTCACAGGTCCTGGTTGAGCGGGAAGAGATGCTTTCGCTTATGCGAGATAGGCTCTCTGAACTTCTGACCGGAATGCAGGAACGTGAAAATGAAGTTAAAGATTTAGGCCATAAGATCAATAAGTCAGAAAAAGACATGGTTGAGCACGAAGTTAAAATCGGCCAGTCATTAACAGAGGAAGAGCAGGTTACCCGCAACGTTTTTGAAAAATATAGAATTGACCTGCGCCAGACGATTTCCGCTGCCCTCGAATATACCTCGGAAGAGCTAACACAGCTCCATGATCTCGCCGCCATGTTTACAATGGAAGGGCCAGAAGGGCCGGAAAAAGTTGAAGCAGTAACCTACGAATTTACCCGTCGCTATGGGCAGGATTTGAAAGAATGTCACGTCAAGTTACGGGAGGCACGCACAGAGCTGAACCGCTTAGGGGAGATCAACTGGCAGGCGATTGAAGATTATGATCGTCAGAAGTTACGTTTTGATTTCTTGGTCAAGCAGGAAGACGAGCTCAAAGCTTCTCTTGAGGATCTGAAGTTAGCGATTGAAAAAATTGATATAAAGTCCCGCGAGCGTTTCAAGGTTGCCTTTGAAGAGGTGAGCAGTCGTTTTGAGAAAGTATTTCCCATTATCTTCGACGGTGGTGTGGCCAAACTTGCCTTAGTTGGCAGTCCCGATGATCCAGAGGCCGGTGTCGATATTATTGCCCAGCCTCCTGGCAAGAAGATGCAAAATATCAATCTTATGTCGGGGGGAGAAAAGGCCCTGACAGCGATTGCCTTGATCTTCTCCATCTTTCTAGTCAAGCCATCTCCATTTTGCCTCTTGGATGAGGTTGATGCTCCGTTGGATGATGCCAACGTCGGGCGCTTTGTCGAACTCCTGCGTGAAATGAGCAAGGATAGTCAGTTCATTCTAATCACACACAATAAGAAAACGATGGAGCTGAATGATACGCTCTATGGTGTGACGATGCAGGAGCAAGGTGTTTCCAAGGCCGTTTCGGTTCAACTTCACTAACGGGATTCCAATGAGATTCTTAGTCTGTCTCACTATTTTTTTCGTCTCTTTGGCGGTTTGTGGCGCAGATTTTATGCCCAAGGCCTTTAAGGCGGAATTTGATCAATCTTTTGTGAGCGTTATCAAAAAGAAAACCGTGACCAATCATGGGGTGCTTTTTTATCAGTATCCGGGCAACATTCGATTGGAAATTACCGATCCCGATGAGGGATTAATCTATGTGAGTAATCCCCAAAAGAGCTGGTACTATCGGCCGCCTTTTATTCCGGGTGAACCGGGGGAACTCAGCGTGTCCCCTAAGGGAAATACCTTGGTGGCAAAATTTTTTGACGGCCTCAAAAACGGTCTCAAGGCAAATCCGCTCTATGATGTGCGAGATCTTGGAGATAAAAAATACGAGATTATTTTTAAAAAAAATGCCGCCAAAGATGCCGGGGTCAAGAAGGCCACAATAGCGCTCAGTGCCGGATCGCCGGCTCTGGCCTTTGCCAACGTAGAAAAAATTTCGCTAGTTTTTACCGACAATAAGAAAGTGGATTTGCTCTTTAAATCGCTGGCTTCGTTAGAAAAGCATCCGGACGAAGTGTTCACTTTTACTGTCCCGGATAATACCAATATTACCGCTCAGTAGAAAATGGCCTTGAGGTCATCGACCGCCAATTGATTGGGCGAGAGCAGGCGCTTGTAGTTAAAATAATTCCTAAAAATCTTTTTCACATAGGCATTGGTTTCGCGATAAGGCACCATTTCGATGAGGAGCAGTGTGGCGTCTATGCGGCGGTCACCATAACAACTGACAGGATCGCTGCAGAAGGGTGTAAAATATTTTTTCTGCCAGCGTAGAGCTGCCGTGGGGCCGGCATTGTAGGCCATGATTGTTTCGGAAAAACGACCATCAAATTCTTCCAAATATTTTCTAAACAGAGTTGGTCCTAAAACTAAATTGAGATCAGGGCCGAATAAGTCCTCTGGAGAAGTTAGGGTAATCTTGGCACGTTTGGCGGCAATTTCAGCACTTGGCATGATAACTTGCATCAGCCCGTAAGCATCCGCAGGGCTTTTGGCAAAGGTATTGAATCCAGATTCTTGTTTGGCAATGGCGAAAAGTAACTCGACTTCGAGTTCGGCGGTGGTGGAACCTTTTTTAAAAATTTCAAAGAAGGGAGTGGGGAGCAGGATGGTGGGATATTTGGCAAGGAACTGCTCATAGGTACTGGTATTCATCTTGTTTAAGCGATAAAAAACCTCGTGGTGCTGGTGGGCGCGGGAAAGTAGGAGAAGAGGCTGCTCGGGGTTGTTCTTTTTAGGTGATGGGGTGGCGTCGATATAATTGTCGGCCAAGTTGAACAAATTGAAATGCAGCAGCCATTCAAATTTTTCATCTAAAATTACATTTTCCAGGTTCAAAGCGGTTAAGGGAGTAGGGGGGGCCCCCAACTCGAAGGTTGAAAGAATTCCGTAAAAACCAAGTGAGTCAACGGTTGCGAGCTTTTTGAAATCATCTTGGGCATCGAGGCCCTGCGCCTTCTTGATTTTGGCCAGCCAAAATTGAAATTTATACCTATCCCCGTTGGCGAGATTCAATTTTAAAGCTCGCTCAAAATAGGGAGGCGCTGCCTCCCATTGCTGATGTTGAATGAGGTAGAAGCCGGTGAGATGGTAAATGTCTGCACGGGTTTGGTCGCCTATATCGTTAGCGGCGGTTACTTTGCTGAAGAAGTCAGTGGCCTTTTCAAATTGATCAGTTGCCAAATAAATTTTGCCCAACAGCAGGTCAATGTCAGACTTATACTTTCCAAGAAATTTTTCTTCGGTTTTTTTGAGACGTTCGAGAATCTCGATGGCCTTTTTATCGCTTTCATCTGTCCATTCAGCCCGCGCAAGCTCGAAGCCAACTTCATGGACAAAATCTGAAATCTCATTCAATTTTGCCGCGGGTGTCTTTTTGATTTCCTTTAAGAGAAAGCGAAAGAGGGCATCTAGTTTAAGTTTGTAATTGTCACGATCCTGCTCTGACTTGAAAGTTTTGGCATAAATTTTCCAGGCCTCAACAAGATAATCGAGGTCTTTTTGCTTCTTAAAAATAATGCGTTCCAGGTAGCGACGGGCCGAGGCATATTCACGGTCTTTGATAAAATTTTTAGCAACCTCAAGATAATTTTCTTCTGTGATGGTGTCCACAACTGCTGGAGTCATGCCTGCCAATTTTTTTTGAATGCGCAAGATCGCTACCGTCAGACCGGCCTTCTGGGCCGTTTTGAGCGCCTCTTCCAAGTAATGGACTTTTTCGGCCCGGATGGCCGACAAGGCGCTTAGACCCTCCAGAGAAGAGATGCGAAGAACAGGGCGGGCGATTTCGACATAAGGTGACCGGGCCAGAGTTTCATGAAATGGTTTTTTGAAATAGCGACTGGGAGAAAATTTTGCCAAGGCCTGATCAATCTCCGGGCCACTTTGCAGACAGTAGAGATGATAGATGAAGGCCAATTCACGCAACGGAAATTCTTCCTCCCGGGACAAATGCTGCCAATGAATACAGGCCTGAGTCATATTGCCATTTTTAGAAAGCTCCTCCGCCAGCTTAAAGGTGCTGGACCAGGCCTCCTCCACCGGATGGTCTGGCCTTTTATCAGAGGGCGGAAGGTGCTTCAGACCTCCACAGGCCACAAAGAACAACAAAATAAATGTGTGGAGCGATTTTTCTAACATATTGAAATTTCATTATATCCTAAGTTGCTTTAAAACAATTTAAAAGGTGCAATTGCGCAAGAAGATCATTCCTGATAACTAACGATAACTTATATGCAGAATTCTTTCCAAGAAAAGTCGGTCTATTTCACTTCCCTCGGTTGTTCCAAAAATTTGGTGGATGGCCAGGTCATGCTCGGTTATTTAGGCCTGGATGGCTTTCGCGCCACTCCCCGTGTGGAAGAAGCCGTGGTTATTGTCGTCAACACCTGCTCTTTTATCGAGGCCTCCAAAAAAGAATCCATTGACACCATTTTAGAATTGGCCGACTACAAAGATCCAAAAAATGGCCGGTGTCAGGCCTTGGTGGTGGCCGGCTGCATGGCCCAGCGCTACTCCGAAGCTTTGGAAAAAGATTTGCCCGAGGTTGACCTGATCATCGGTACCGGGGAGTACAACAAGATTGCCAAACTCCTGCGCGCGTTGGAGAACGGCCGACTTGAAAGCAAAAGTTTTGTCGATATACCAAAATTTATTCACACCGAATTCGATCCGCGCATTAATACTTCTCCAAAGTATATGGCCTGGCTCAAGGTTTCAGAGGGCTGCAACCGCAACTGCACGTTCTGTATCATCCCGACCATTCGAGGGCGTCTGCGCTCCCGATCCGTTGAATCTCTCGTGGCGGAAGCCAAGACTTTGGCTTCATCCGGTGTAAAAGAACTCAATTTGATCTCCCAGGATTTATCCAGCTATGAAAACCTCTACCAGCTTTTGGATGGACTGGAGAAGGTCGATGGTATCGAGTGGCTGCGCTTGTTTTACTACTATCCTGACGACCTAACCGATCAGGTCATCGAGAAGATGGCGGCGTCCAAAAAAGTTTGCAAGTACCTCGATATGCCGGTTCAACATTTTTCCAATAATGTCTTAAAACGTATGAACCGCCAGATTACCGGCGAGAAAATATTTGGTCGGGTGGAAAAATTGCGTGCGCTGATTCCAGACATGGTCATCCGAACTTCTATCATTGTCGGTTTTCCCGGCGAAACCGAGGAAGATTTTGCGCAGCTCCTGGAAGGAGTTAAAAAGGCGCGCTTCAATCACCTGGGTATTTTTCGATACAGCGATGAGGAAGGAACTCCGGCTTTCAAGCTCGGGCCCAAAGTTCCCCAGGATGTTATTGAGGACCGCTTCGATCGTCTCTTTGAGGTACAAAAAGAAATCGCCCGCGAGCAAAATCAAAACTATCTTAAAAAAACTATTCAGGTGCTGGTTGAAGGCCCCCATGAAGAAACAGAACTCTTATGGCAAGGACGTCACACCGGCCAGGCCCCCGACATCGACGGGGTGGTCATTATCAACGACCTTGGCATCAACGCCAAACCCATTCATGCAGGCGATCTGATCTCGGTCGAGATCACGGACGTGCTTGATTATGATCTGGTTGGGCGTGTGAAGGCTTAGAGATTTGCGCCAGGGAAGGGATAAGGCAGGGAATATATTCCAGCTCCACGCAGTGTAGGGGTACTAGGAGCAATAGGTGCCATTGGCGAGGTTGAAGTTGGGCCGCAAGTAGAAAGAATAGGACTGTAATCGTCCCAATCACCACGGTTATTGTAATCATTGCCGAATGGATCGAGGAAACTGGCCCCCGTCACTTCCATGAACGCAGGGATTGTCGTTGATCTGTTCAATATCCAAATTCCGCCATCTCCTTCGCAAGCAACTTTTGTCACTCTCGTCGGAGTAACTTCCCCCACGCATACGCCAGAGACGTATTCGTATAAATCTGGCTGGACGCGATCAATCCGCGAAGTCGAATTAAAATCCCTGTTCCAATCTCTTACGACTAAGCGGATTCTCCCAATTGTATCGTGGGAGCTGTTGAGACAGTTGAAATCATAAAATGGCTGTGCATTTCTCTGGGGGGCATCAAAGGCATAGACGGCATTAACATTGTCCGTTGAATCGTTGTAAACGAGGTTCTGCCCACCAAGAGTCGTAGAACCATTTAAATCATCCTCTGATCCAGTCACTGGTTCAACAATAAGAGTGTCATCATCAATAACGGCGTAAATCTTATAGCTTAAAGCACCAGGGAAGGAGTTTACGTTACTTCCCGGATTGAATGCAGCCCCGCCGGTTGAAGCCGCTGCCGAAAATTTGACCTGATAAAGTTCGCCCTCAGCGTACTTCTGCCAGCTATTTCCATAATACTCAAAATTATTATCGGATGCGCTACTACTACAGCTATTTTTGAAGGCAAAGTTTGCAAGATACAGATTTGATTTCAAGCTTTTTGAATTAGGAGAAGCGAATGTCCAAGATTTTGAGCCTCCACTGCCAGCAGCGAGGATTGATCCATTAACTCCTAGATCAAGAGAGGTCCCAAACATATCTTTGGCGGGACCATTAACGCAGTTTGATCTCAAGCCTCCGCAAGCAGTATCGGCTTCGGATTCGACAGCTTCACCCGGGTCTTCAGTGGCCAGACAGTCAGCGGGAGCACCAGCAAGATTTTTGTAGGTAATGGTAGTGACTCTGGTAAAACCATCATCACAGTTTGGCCAGGTAGGGTGTGCTGCCGAGGTATACTTGCCATCGCAGAGTGAAGTGGGAATAGGGTCATCAACGAGTCCTGCACAGGCAACAGGGGCACCTGCCGCATTTGTACAGTTGCCTGTGCAGGCAGCATCTTTAACGTATTTATAATAGACTCTGGGAATATGCTGACCAGTTTTTTTGTATTGAAACTGATGGAACTGATAGGGTGTAAATGTTATGAAATTACACATGCCAGCACCAAAGCTGGTCTGGATGGTTAAGCCCCTTTCGTAGAGATCTAATTCCCCGGCCTCCAGGAGACAGACAATGTCCTTAGATGGGAGATAGGACGTGGTGCCCAGTTGGGCGCTTGAAATGCGACAGGTCGTAGCATGCCTACTTCGCCCCGACTTATGCAGCTTAAAGCTCGGTGCATTCGTTGTTAGATTTTCCAGGAAAAAGGCATCGAGAACTTGGATGTTAAAATCATGCGTGACTGATCCCACCGCATTGCGGGCCTCGAGTCTAAAATTATCTGAGACGAAAGGTTGGGTTGGCGTTCCACTGATGATTCCTGTGGTGGCATCAAGGCTTAATCCTGCCGGGAGGGTCGTGGCAAAAGTGGAGTCGGGCACCAGTCGATAGGTGACGTTGTCGCCCGTTGAAAGACTGGGCTTAATTGTGGCGGCTTCGCCTCGGTATAAATTGTACTGGGCCGCAGACTTTACCCCTGTCGCAGTGAGTGTCAGCACTGTTCCAACATACGGATTGGCATCATCAACGGTATCACTAGGATTGAAGATTCCATTTTCCACCATAACATTCGCCGTACTTCCACTGATCGAATCAACCACCCCGGCCGCACCGTACGCTGTCGTGATGTCATAGCCGCGCTTCAAGGTCGTGCCCACAGCGCCGGTAAAAGTGAGAGTGAGATAATCTGAGAAGACTTGAATCAGGGGGAGGCTTGTTCCTGATCCGGTGAGTGAGTAATAAATTGTTTGTCCGTTTTGGAACCCGCCTTTGGTGGTTTTGATATAGAGGGTGTCAAAGCTGTTGACGCTTGTTACCCGTCCGTCTCCGGGAGCCGCCGTGGCAACGGAACAATCAGTATTCGCAGGGTCATAGTAGACATTGCGATTTTGGAGGCAATTGGTGGCCACAAAGGTACCGGAAATCATGTGCACATAGATAGTATTGGAGGTAATTCCAAGTACGTTGCCAACTCCTGTATCCGTTTGTGAGGTGGTGGTTCTTCCCACAATCATGTCACCCGGTGACCACTTGGCCGCTTCCGCTGCGTCTGTGACCACCAGACTGACAATGGAAGTTGTGTCCTTATAAGCGATAACCCCTGTATCGGCTGCCGAGGCGCTGGAAATTCCGCTTCCCGTAGCAAAGTTTGCGCCGGTTGTTCCACCCGTGAGAATGGCGATCGCATTAATCATATCGACCTGCGAGACAATGGCACGTGAAGTGGCATAAGGAGAAACATTGTCAATCAAGTCTGCCGCCTTAAATTCCCCAGACTTCACGCGGACGACAAGATGGTCGGTGGAAAATTTTCTTGCGATTTGTCCGAGCCCACTTCCACTCCCGTTGCTGGTGACAGTGTCACCCACATTGAAGTAGGAGTTGTCGTCCACCGTCAACAAAGCATTATTGCCATAGTTCAAGTTGGTAGGGGCGTTGCTAATATTGAAGCGAACTTTGATTTGTTTGATATCGTTAATCGTATTGCGTACGGTTACGGTATACTCCGTAGTCTCCAAGCTGTCTTTGGTATCAGAGATGTTGAACTGCCCATTCAGGGATGGATTACCGTCATCAGACGTGAAGGTTAAAGATTTGCCGGTATCGGGAGGAGTATCAGGAGTGATGCCCCAGACGAGAGAATTCCATTCAGTAGAGCCGATGGCAATACTGTTTGGGTAGAATTGGGCCGCCAGAGAATTTGGCGCACCAATTGTTGGAACAGCGTAGGTGACACTGCTGATTGTGGCTTCCTTGACGACAAAGGAGCTTGCATTATCCACGTCTTCGCCGGCCACAAAACCAGTATCATTGGGCCCATCGTCTGTAACTGTCAGGTAGAGTTCCTTATTGGCACTATCTACGTAATCGACAGTCGCCTCAGCTCCCGAGGAGGAAGTAACGGAACCTGCAGGGAAAGTGAATGCGGTGACAACGTCTAATTTTAAAATAAGCTTGGTTGTCAAAGCTGTCTGGGGATAATAGAGAGTCAGGTTAGTGAGATCCGTAGCGATTTTGAAAGTTAGCGTGATCGATGTTAGATTCTTGCCCGATTCAATATGATACGCCTTAATTAAAAAGCTTGTTTCGGCGGCAAAGGAGGTCGGAGTTCCTGTTATCGCGCCAGTCGTGGCGTCTAAAGAGAGACCGATTGTTGTGAGAGGCTTCACGGTACTTGTATTGTCGCTATCGTAGGACGAAAAAACATATGTATTCGTGCCCGATTCAGTTTCTCCCACAAATGTAGGGAGTAACGAGACAGTTTCTCCCGTCCTGATTCCGAAGCTCGTCGCACTATAACTAAATGACGTTGGCCCACTGCCCGTTGTCGGCGGAGGCACCGCAATGGGTAGCCCATCGGGGCCTGTTACCGTTTTACCGGCCGCAGTTTGTGCCGCCACTGGCTCTTCCCACTTTGTTAAGCTATCCGGAACACACCCGGACACAATAAAAATCGCGCATAGGAGGAGAGCGAACTTTGATAAAGTTTTACAAATCTTCATAACTCAATTATCGGTACACTTTGCCCAGAGGTTGAGGAAATAACGAAAAAATCTTTAATCCCATGGAGTTAGGGAATGTTTAGGAATACTTAGGATTAAAAAAGCGCCTAAATACGGAGGCACTCGTGTTTTAAATTCCACAGTTAGATATTCCGACTAAGCTTGTCGGTTAATTAATTGGCACCTTTAGTGATTTTCTAAGTGCGAGTATACTTATTTGTATAAGTATTGAGAATTTCGGGAGGAAGAATGAAAGCAATGATTTTAGCTATGGGTTTCTTGTTGGCCAGTATGATGTGCGGCCCGGTGGAGGCCGCTCCTGAATGGCCGGACAAAGTTAAACCGTACATAGAAAAAGTTCGCCCACATATGTTGAAGTACCTTGGTGATGAAACGACCGTAATGCTTTTAGGCCCCGCGCCGGTGGCAAAAATGGCATTACCCCCAATTCCCAAGCTGGTTGACGACGCCAAATCAACTGAAGTCTATTCACGCAAGGAAGATCTGTCACAGTTCAAGATAAAACCGGAAGAATACCAGAAGTATAATTTGGCCTTTATTGATGAGGTGATTGTTGAAACGCGCGGGATGAAGGCCAATGATAATGATCTTGCAAAATGGATGAATACCATGGAACAGGGGGCTTCCAGGGAAGGAATTTATCGGGCCATGGTACTCGACGCCACCTATGCGGGTCTGGAAAACTACGATGCGGCAGTGACGGAAAGGTCCAGTGCATTTGCCCTAAGTTTTCTCGAGAAATTCATCAACCAAACTTTGAAAAAAGAGGCCATCGATAAACTCAATTTTTATACTCTTAAGAGGGTCATCACGGAGAAGGCACTCGAGGTGATTGACGCCTATTATAGTAATCCCCAGGACCTCTATCGATGGTATGCCGTTCTTTCCAGTGATTTTGCCGAACAGTACCCCACCATTTGGAATAATGAGTTAAGGAAAGATCCCTCGGCCGAGCGGCATATGCAGTGGGCCGGTTCAGTCCCGTCACAGTTTTTAAAATCGGAAGTGATTATCAAGATTCACAAAATTTTTAATCATTTAAATATTAAATAGACGCTAGTCCCAGAAGACTTCTGTTTCTTGCGTGAGTGCCATGATTAAGCGCTCAACTCCGAGCGCGATACCCGCGGCCGGAGGCATCCCCCTTTCCAGATTGGCGAGAAAACGCTCTGGCATCGGAGATGTATGGCCATAGAGCCTTTGCTTTTGCTCCATCGACGCTTCAAAGCGCCGGCGCTGTTCCTTCGCATTTGTGAGCTCGTTATAAGCATTGCAGATTTCCACCCCATTTAAATAAATTTCAAAGCGCTCGGCCACTCTTGGGTCTTGGGGTTTAATGGTGGAAAGTGCCGCGAGCGGGGCGGGAAATTCATAGAGAAGAACCGCCCCCATGTTTTTTAAGCGAGGTTCAATTTCATTTAAAAAAAGTAAAAAGAAATAATCTTCCCAGCCAAATTTCTTCCAATCCTCAGAATTGTGAATAAGATGGGGATACTTGCTCTGAATAACCTGCTGGAGACCGGCGATCTCCAGATGTTGCAAAATATCCACTCCGATGAGCTGCTGAAAAATGGCTTGAACTGAGAGGCGTTGTATTTTGAGGTTCGGAAGCGACAGAGCTTGTGTCACGGCAGTGATCAGGCCTTGGCAATCATCCATGATTTGTTCATAGCGGGTATGGGCGCGATACCATTCCAGCATGGTGAACTGAAAGCGATGCGTGGCAGACGATGGCTCGTCACGAAAGGTATGAGTGAGAGTGAAAATTTTTTCAAACTGCAGCGCCAGCAGTTCTTTCATGCAAAATTCAGGTGAGGTGTGCAAATAAAATGGCGACAAAGTTCCATTGCAACTTCGTGCCAACTGGAAAGTATGAATGTGCGGCTCCATTCCGGGACAGGTCACTGCTGGAGGCGTCATAACATCGAGAAAGCCCTGGCTTAAGAAAAAATTACGGATCGACTGCAGCACCAAAAAATGGCGATGGAGTGTTTTTTTTAGATGTTCTGGTTGTTGCATCTTCATTCTGGGCGTGTCATACAATAACAGTTTGGAATCGAAAAGGAATCTTGTCATGGACAGCAATATTGGATTAATTCTGTTGGTACTTTTGATCTTGGTCGGATTGGTCCTGCTTATCTGGAAAGTAAGGAGCAAGAAGAAAGGCCCCGCTCTGCCATCGACGCCGCCAACGATCGAACCCGCGGTGCCTCAAAAGGTCGAGCCGCCTAAAAAAAGTTGGCACCAGCGACTGAGTCAGGGACTGGCCCTTTCGCGTCAGGGAGTTTGGGGGAAAATTGAAAATATATTTACTCGTGGAGACCTGACCGATGAGGCCATGGAGGAACTGGAGGCCCTACTTTATGGCGCAGATTTGGGCACCCAGCTTGTGGGAGAAATGTTGAAAGAATTGCGTCAGCAGGTAAGTGCTAAAAATAATACCTTGGATTCCTTTAAAGCGTATTTTTATGAAACACTAAAAACGCGCATGTCCCCGATTCAAAGTTTGGTGCCAGAAGAACTCTTTGATGTCACGAAGAAGAAAGCAGAAACTATAACCATCATGATTGTAGGTGTTAATGGCGTGGGCAAGACCACCACAATCGGAAAATTGGCCACCCGGTTATCGCGGCAAGGTGCCAAAGTTGTCGTCGGTGCCTGTGATACTTTTCGCGCGGCCGCTGTTGATCAATTGGAAGTCTGGTGCCAACGCGCCGGTGCGCAAATGGTGCGGGCCAAAGAGGGTGCATCACCCAGCGGAGTTGGATATGAGACCTTGAAAACAGCTTTGTCGAGCAAGGCCGATTACTGCATCCTGGATACGGCGGGACGTTTGCACACCAAGGGTAACTTGATGGAGGAACTTAAAAAGAGCAAAGAGGTTCTTGCCAAATTGGACCCAAAAGCACCTCATCATGTCTTGCTCGTGCTCGATGCAATCACCGGCCAAAATGCGCTACGACAGGCCCAGGAGTTTCACAAAACTTTAGGTCTGACAGGTTTGATTTTCACAAAATGTGACAGTAGCTCGAAGGCCGGTTCGGCGGTGGGTATTGTACAAGAATTGAAAGTCCCCATCGCCTACATAGGAGTGGGGGAAGATGTGGAAGATCTTGATCGTTTCGTAGTAGAAGACTATCTTGGTTTGCTGTTGAACTATGGCAACTCAAATTGACGACAGCTTGGTTTTCGTTTACGCTTATAGTTGAGAATTAATTTATGACCATTCAAAGCGAAAAAGAATTTGATGTATTGGGATATAGACTACGTTATCGCCCTGATTGCCTCGGAGATACCGGCGTAGATGCCGATGAGGTGGTTGAGTATTTTAATCAAAGGGCCAACGGCTTGAGATCTCGCTATCCACACTTGGACCCTGGTCAAGTGGCAACCCTATTGGCCCTCGACATTGCCAAAGAAAAATTGGTTTTGGAGAGGGAATTCAAAACAAGTCTGCACAATCTTGAAGAGCGCACCAGAAAGGCGTTAGAAAAGATTGAGAAGGCAGACCCTGTGGGACAATAATTCGCTTTTGCTTTTGATGGACAACGAAGGAACTTACTTGATCGCTGACAAAAAGGCGTTGCGAGCAAAAATGCGTACGTTTTTGCAAACCCTGGACCCGGCAGTGAAGCGATCATGGGATGAGGCCATAGGAAAGAATTTGGCGTGTTTATTGGAAAGCAGACGAGGTTCTTTGGGTGTGTATGCGCCCCTTGAGGATGAGGTCGATTGGACTTCAGGGAATTGGTACGAGAATAGGTCCTTGCTCTTTCCCTTGATTGAATCCACAACCGAAATGTCTTTCTATCCAGCAACATTGGAACAGTTGGTACCAAAAGTTGTCTTTGGTTTTGAGTTAAAAATGCCTCCCAAAAGTAATTCCAACGTGCCAGCAATGGTTTTGGTTCCGGGTCTGGCGTTCAGCAAAAGAGGAGCGAGGCTCGGGCGAGGAAAAGGATATTTTGATCGGTACTTGTCACGTCACCGCCCCATGGCGATCGGCGTGTCCTATGAAGGTCAATTAAATGAAGCCCTACCAGTGGCTTTGAATGATTGGCCAATGAATTTCGTAGTGACCGAGAAGGCCATCTACGACTGTGCTCATTAAGGAATAAGGAGAGTTTCATGACGATAGTGATTTTAGCGGCAATTTTAAGTTTGGTTTTTGGTGGTGCCGTAGGTTATTTCCTGCGCCATCAGGCCGCGATGCGAGATTTAAAAACACAACAGATGAAAGGTGACGAGATCATTGAGCGTGCAAAAAAAGATGCCAACGATATTAAATATCGCGCCAGAAAAGAAGCTAAAGAGCTGGCCAAGGAAGATCGTGATGAATTCGACAAATACCTGAAGAGCAAGCAAGAGGAAGCAAAAAACCAAGAGCGTGAGCTGGCCAAACGGGAGACCAATTTAGAGCGAAAGCAAGAGGATATGGAGAAAGAGCAGGCCCGCGTTGCTCAGAAAGAAGATGATCTCGATGCACATAAGAAAAAGGTATTACTAGAGATTGAAAAATATAAAAAACGGCAGGATGAAATTTCTCAAGAATTGGCGCGCGTCGGTGGCATGACTCGAGATGAGGCCAAAGGTCTTCTCATGAAAGAGATGGAGGAAGCAGCCAAAGTTGATTTTGCCAAAGACTTGCGTCGTATTGAAGAGGAAGCGCGGGAAGATTCCGAAAAGGCTTCCAAAAGAATTATCGGGATCGCGATCCAACGTTTTGCCGGTGAATATGTGGCGGAAAAGGCCATTACCACGGTTGAGTTACCGAGCGATGATATCAAAGGCCGTTTGATCGGACGAGAAGGTCGAAACATTCGTGCCTTCGAGCAGATTTGCGGTGTTGATCTTATCATCGATGATACTCCTGAAGTCGTGGTCATTTCTTCTTTCAATGTGGTACGACGAGAAATTGCCCGTCAAACGTTACATAAACTGATTGCGGACGGCCGGATTCACCCCGCTAAAATTGAAGAGTTTTTTGATAAATCAAAAACTGAACTTGATCGACATCTTCGCGATTTAGGAGAGAAGGCCCAGATGGAAATTGGAGTGCATGGAATCCATCCGGAGGTGTTGAAGTTAATTGGAGCGCTGAATTTCCGGACATCCTATACCCAAAACCAGTATCAGCATGCCATCGAGTGCGCATTCATTTGCGGTGCTATGGCCGCGGAAATGGGCCTCAATGTAAAACAGGCGCGCCGTGCCGGTCTTCTCCACGATGTTGGTAAGGTCCTCGATGCCTCCGCCGAAGGCTCTCATGCCATGGTTGGGGCCGATTTTCTCAAAAAATTTGGCGAGTCAGCCGATGTCATTCATGCCATTCGTTCTCACCATGATGAGGAAAAACCGCAGTCGATTCTTGCCCACCTTGTGGCCGCTGCCGATGCCCTTTCCGGTGCACGTCCTGGTGCCCGTAAATCCATGATGGAGTCCTATGTTTCTCGTCTCACGGACATTGAGCAAATTGTAAATACGTTTGATGGCGTTTCAAAATCGTACGCAATTTCCGGCGGGCGCGAGATTCGCGTCTTCGTGAATAATGAATCGGTCAACGACGAACAGACTGTGATTCTCTCCAGAGAAATCGCCAAGAAAATTGAGAACGAAATGTCTTATCCCGGAACGATCAGGGTAACAGTTTTGCGTGAAACCAAAGCGGTGGGAGTTGCACGCTAAGAGGTCGGCCATGACACAAAAGTTTGCTCTTGTTACAGGAACTTCCCGGGGGCTGGGCGAGGCCCAGGCACAGTACCTCCTTGAGCAGGGTTTTACCGTGTTTGGAGTTTCACGATCCGGTTCCACCCTGGCCCACGACAACTATATTGATATTGAAGCCGATCTGCGCGAAGAAAGTGCCGTCGAAATGATGTATGAAACTATTCGCCAGGTGACTGAAGAATTGCACCTGGTGGTTTTAAATGCCGGCATTCTTACCCTTGATACAATTTTTGAAACCTCGACCTTGGATTTTCGCAATAATCTCGATTCGAATGTCCTGGCACCTTTTCATATTCTCAAGCATCTGGCCGACTTCCTTGTGGAGCAGCAAACCCATATCGTAACCATTTCGAGCTTGGCGGGGAAAAAGGCCTTTCCCAACATGGCGGCCTACAGTGCCTCCAAGTTTGCCCTCGAAGGCTTGATTCAAACATGCCGCGAAGAGTGGAGCGAACTTGGTGTCCGCTTTTCAACTCTCTATCCCGGTGCCATTGATACGGGATTGTGGCATGACGTCGAGCTAGGGGATGATCAGCATCACATGATGAGTATTGATGATTTTCTTTTTGTTTTTGATACTCTTCTGCAATCACCTCCTAATGTTCAATTTCATTCCTTGGTCTTTGGGCACCGAGATGGAGTGAACCTGTGATTTTTTTAGCCATACTTTTTGCCGGAGTTTTTCTTCTTCATTTGGCAGGGGGAAGTCTTTTGGCGCTGTCTTTTTTCATCACGTTTTATGTTTGGAATTTGGCCCTACACTTGCCGGAAGTTCGTCAGCGTGCCATGACACACCGATATCGATATTCTTTTTTGCGACAAATGTTCAGGGTTGAAGATTTAATTGCACGGCGAAGTCCTCAAATTCATCCCATCATTCGCCGTCAGATGCCCCCGATGACTTTGATCGTAATGGCCTTTTTAATTACCTCCCAACTGAGTGTCTTCTTCGGAACTCTGGGCGGTCTTTTAATGGAAGCTCTATATCTGATCCTCAGAGGTCACAATGGCTTTTTTCAGAACTTCAAAAAATTCGGCAAGTGATTGGCTTCTCAGCAATTTGGTCTTCCACAAATTTCCGTCGGGAAAATCTTCGAGAGTATAACGACTCAATGACTTGAGTCTTTTTAACACCACCAGGTCGGCATTTCCGGCCTTCTGGAAATGGGTCGCGAGCGTTTCATAATAAATCGGAAGCTGGGTGCGACGCACTTCCAATTCGCCCTGTGGGCCCATGAGTCGGGGCATCCAAGGAGTTTTTAGGGCACCACGGCCAATCATCACTGAGTGACAACCTGTTTCGTTGAGACAGGCTGTCACATCATCGCTAGTCCAAATATCGCCATTGCCAATAACGGGAATTTTCACCTGCTGCACGGCCCGTTTAATAAAATTCCAGTCTGCACGCCCGGCATAGAGCTGGTTGCGGGTGCGGGCATGAAGTGTGATGGCATCAACTCCTTCTCCTTCAATCAGGCTTAGAGTTTCATCGAAGAGCGAGTCATCGGACATCCCAATCCTCATTTTCACAGTGAAAGGACCGGACCAGTGGGCGCGAATCGTTATTAAAATATTCTTCAGCGCCCGCAAATCGGTTAGGAGGTAAGAGCCACCGCCGTGGTTAATAACAGTGCGGGAAGGACAGCCAAGGTTGAGGTCGAGATGTGTGACCCCCAGTTCGGTCAAAGCATCGAGTACTGGATGGGTTTGTGCCTTTTCAGTGGTAATAATTTGGAAAGCTGTTTTTCTAAAAAGATCTGGATTTTGGTAAATATCATACCCAAGATGTTCAATGAATTTGCTTCGTGGATATTTTCCGGACGTGGGTACACGCAGGAAGTCGGTACTAAAACGTGCCCATTCAGGGTACAGCTTCATGATCACTGTGCGATACAGGGCATCGGTAATGCCTTCAAGAGGGGCAAACAGAAGAGACTTAGGGGCGAATGGGAGTAAGCTATTAAAAGTCATATGAAAGCAGTAGGCTTAGTTTAAGAGTATTGGGCCGGCAAGCTTATGTTAAATTGTGGGCACACTTCAAGCGAATCAGTATACAATATAAAACATAACTATTTGATTTTACTTAGTGTTGGACTTGAAAAAGCATTGCTTTTAGGATAATTTCTATTGGTATTTTCTGATTTCCGACAAGAGTTATTTAGCCTCTTGAGACTGCCGAGGCTTTCATAGGGAGAACATGGTTCAGCCTTCAGAAATTATTGAGCTTCTTGTTTGCTTTTTATTCTCAGCTTTTTTTTCCGGGGCCGAAGCCGTTTTGCTTTCCATTGGCATTGATCGCGCCCGCCAAATTATCGAACAAGGTGGACCCTTCGGCCGCGCCGTAGAGTTTATGACGGAGCATGCGACCGAGCTTCTCACAACCATTTTGGTGGGAAATAATATTGCCAATGTCTATGCCGCTTCTCTGACGACCTCTGTTTCCACGCGTGTTTTTGGAAGTGAGATGGTGGGAATTACCGCAGGGGTTACCACTCTGGCCATTTTGATTTTTGGTGAAATTGCCCCCAAGACTTTTGCCCGTGCCCGGGCAGAGTCATTGGCCTATCCGGTCTTGATGATTTTGCGTGTGATGTACGGCATTCTCTATCCAATTGTTAAGTCGATGGTTTGGGTTATTCATTCATTGCTAGGGGAAAACGCTCAGCTACGGGGACACATCGTGACCAAGGGTGATGTTGAATACATGCTTAATCGCGCAGAAAAAGAAAAGACCATCGATTCAAAGCAAATCGAACTTTTAACTTCGATCATGGATTTCCCTGCTATTCGCGTGAAAGATATTATGGTTCCACGCAGTAAGGTTAAGTTCATCACAAGTAAAATGAATTATGATGAAGTTCTTAACTACATCCAGATCGATCATTATTCCCGTTATCCGGTCTGTGCCGGCGATCTGGAGCACACGATCGGTCTTTTGCATGTGAAAGATTTATCGCTTGTTACTCCAGAGCAGCGCAAAGATTTTAAAATCGAGAAACATCTACGGACTTCATTTTTTGTCTATGAACATATGAAGATCAACGCTGTTTTCGATCTCATGAATAAGAGAAAAATTCATTTGGCATTAGTGAAAGATGAGAGCGGCATCATTGTTGGCGTTATTTCGATGGAAGACATTGTGGAGCAGATCGTTGGAGATATCAGCGATGAGCACGATGAGGAGATTCATCCTCTCCCTACTATACAATCAACACCGGAAGGGATTTTAGTTCCCGGAACTATCTCTTTGCGCGATCTCTATACCGACTATGAAATTAAATTGCCCTTAAACGACACTTATTCCACCTTGGCCGGTTTCATCCTTGATATGCTGGGAAACAATTTCCCCAAGGAAAGTCAGCTTATCGTGTGGGACGGGTTATCGTTTGAGCTGGCCAAAGTCGAAAATCAAGAAATCAAAGACGTAAGAATAAAATCAGTTGATGACTCGAAACATATTTTTTCCAAACGCGAAGCGGTCGAGGCCCAGCAGGAATCAGACGCCGTCAGTAAGGATGAAGTCGGCCTCGATTATCAAGACAAGTAACCTCCACTACCAATAGAATTCAGGATGAGCTAAGCTAAGGGAGACCCTTAGGAGTGTGCGTGCGGCGACAACATTTTTTGCTCTTTGGCATGGTGCTTATTTTAGTGTTCTTGGACCAGCTGTTTAAGGTTTATTTCTATGCCCAAAACGCGGCTCATGATGTGGGAGTTCTGTCTTTCCACTTTGTTCCCAACTACGGCATTTCCTTGGGCCAGTTTTCGCATATCCATCCATTACTTCGAGTGGTGCTAGCGTCGACGCTGTTCGGTCTGATCGCCATGTTCTTTCTGGGGTTGGTCTTTTTTTTATGGACCGGAGTAGAACTTTTTCTTTTGAGACTGGGACTGACTTTATTTTTCTCTGGTGTTGCAGGTAATGCCATTGATCGTATTCGCTTGGGCCATGTAATTGATTTTATCGAGGTTAAATTTTCCTTTTTCCGGGGAGCAATATTTAATATCGCCGATTTGGTGCAACTCTTTGGCATTGTACTGACTATTTTTTCACTCTTTTACCTTAATCAAAAAATTTGGCGCCTTAACAATTTGCGGACGCTGAAGATTATCAATGCCAATTTCCAATACTCTTTTGCCGCAAAATTGGCAGGCATTGGTGCCTGCTCTCACCTGCTTGTAGGGATTTTTGGTCATTCTCTTCTGGTAGCCTTGTTGCCCGTTTCAGAATTCAGAGAAGAATCTATCAGGATTTTTGATTATGGGATGTTGATAATTTTGCTGATTCAATCAGTGATTTTATTTTTATTCGGCATTATTTTCAGTCACCGTATTTCCGGCCCGATCTATGCTCTTGCTAAATTTGTGAATGACCTTTTAAATGGAAATCATAGGGAGTTCAAGCTACGCGCGAATGATTATCATCCAGAAATTGAAAAAATTGCTAAAGACATTCAAAAACTCGCAAAGTGACATCCCCTGTAACCCTTGCCCTGCAGGCCAATCGTATCGGGTAGGTGGGACTTGTTCCACAGGTTTCTAAAATAGATTTAATTGTGTCTTTCTCTATTACTCCGGGCGATTTTAAATTTTCCGCGCCGGCAAGAATTTCGACTTTACATGAACCACATGAACCTGCCAGACATCCATGGGGGAGAAGATGGCCATTCTTGGCCAGTCCATCATAGAGAGTCTGATCTTTATCAATGGTGCACTCAAAATGGTCTTTGGGGTCGTTTTTAGTCGAAACAAGTGACACAGTGGGCATATTGTTTTTACTCTCTAAAAGTTAAGCTCGCGCGTAAATTTTAGCAGTAAATTTTAGAGTTTGTCTGTGATTAGAAGTCATGGGGACGATTAGGAGGAAATCATGCCGACCTTAGAAAAAATGTATTCCATGGGGCACGAGGAAGTTGTGTTTTATGCCGACCCAACTTGTAATCTCAGGGCCATCGTTGCGATTCACAACACTATTCTCGGACCGGCCCTCGGCGGGACCCGGATGTGGCCATATAAGAGTGAGGATGAGGCCCTCGAAGATGTACTCCGTCTCTCGAAGGGAATGACCTATAAGGCTTCGGTGTCGGGCCTGAACCTTGGTGGTGGCAAGGCCGTCATCATTGGTGATCCTGAAAAAGATAAGAGTGAAGCTTTGTTTCGAAGTTTTGGCCGCCTCGTTGAGAGCTTAAATGGTCGCTATATTACCGCTGAAGACGTCAACATCAAGGTTGAAGATATCGAACATATTTTTACCGAAACCAATAATGTCTGTGGTGTTGCCATTCCTCATGGTGGTTCAGGTAATCCTGCTCCCTATACCGCTCTGGGCGTCTTTAAAGGTATTGAAGCCAGCTGTTTAAAACTTTATGGCGATCGTTCCGTAAAAGGTAAAGTTGTGGCCTTGCAAGGGGCAGGTTTCGTCGGACGACATCTCGGCGAGCTGCTCTCTCAGGCCGGCGCCAAAGTTTATGTTGCTGATATTAACGAAAAAAATATAAAACTATTTTTAGAAATGGTACCCAACGCAGAAGTCGTCGCAGCCGATGCTATCTACGGCGTCAAATGTGACATCTATGCTCCCTGCGCTCTCGGTGCCACCGTCAATGATCAAACGGTAGAAAAATTAAAATGTAAAATTGTGGCCGGAGCCGCTAATAACCAGTTGGCCGAACCAAGACACGGGGATATTCTGCGTAGTCGCGGAATCCTCTACGCTCCAGATTATCTGATCAATGCCGGTGGGTTAATGAACGTCAGCATTGAATTTGAAGGCTGGTCGGATAGTAAGGCACGACGAATGGTCGACACCATTTACGATACGACTTTGGAAATTTTTAGAATAGCGGATAAGAATAATATCACCACCTATAAGGCGGCGGATATGTGGGCCGAAAATAGAATCGAATCCATTCGTCGGATCGGTTCTCGCTACATGGGTGTTTCACAGCATCGTTTCCCCGGAAGAAAGCGCCGTAATCCCAACGGATGATGAGTCTTTGTAATTTATACAAAGACTGATTTAGTCGGTTTTATATTTTATCAGCTCTTCCATGGAAAAAATCTGTAATGCTTGAGAGCGGGCCGTTTTGACTTATAATTCTAAATATGAAGAGAATGCTTGTATTCATCATTTTAATCTTAGTGCTTGCTCCATTCGAAGCCTTTTCCCTAATTCGCATGGAAGACGCCGTCGTCCCGGAGTTGGCGGTGAGTGGTCGGGCCATGGCCATGGGAAATGCCTTTATCTGCAAGGTCGATGATGCCACCAGCATTCTCTATAATCCCGCGGGGCTTGGAACTGTTCGTAACACCCATCTTCACATGAGCAACTTTTACTTAGAGGCCAACAAGGGTTGGCTGAACGTCGGTACAGGTGGAAAGGCTTCGGAGGGCTTCAGTAACTTTGCAAAATCCCTCGATCTTGAAGGTATTCGTACGCTGGTGAAAGACCACCCGGGTGAAATGGTTAACAGTCGTTTCTCCATTATGCCTAACTTTACAACTCGACACTTTTCCATTGGCTACCTTTATTCCAACCAAGTTCGCGCCACCTATGGAAAAGAAGAAGGTGCCTTGTATGAATATGCCGAGCGCCTTGATCACGGCCCGTACGTGGGGATGAATATGTCCTTCTGGGGTGGCGTTCTTAAGCTTGGTGCCACTGGAATATTTCTAACCAGAAAGGAACTGATTGATGAGCAGCCCATCGACCAGGAAGTTATTTTGAGTTCGGACCAATACAATCAGGGCTCCGCCTTCATGCTGGATACGGGAATGAAGTTTACTATTCCCATGGAAATGCTTCCAACTTTTGCGGTAGTCATGCACAACACGATGGGAAAAAACTTTGCCGCCAAACAGGGGTCGCCTGATAATCCCACCAAGATTGCTCGTTCCATCAGTACAGGATTTTCGCTCACTCCTCAGATCGGCCCCACCGCGAGAATACATTTTGAATTTAATTTCAAGGATGTTTCCCATCAGTATCAAGGCGTGTCAGGGCAGCGTCGTTCCACTTTCGGCATAGAAATAGATATGTGGCGGGCAATTTTTGTTCGTTTCGGATTCGGAGATGGTTATGGTTCGGCAGGTTTGGGGCTCAAATCCCAGCGGTTGGAGTTAGATTTAACAACCTATGCGGTGGATTCGACCTCATCCGAATTCCGTGGCGTCGAGGATCGGCGCTTTGTTTTTGCTTTTTCCTCAGGCTTTTAATTTAATTTAGGACGCAGATATGCAACATCTTTTTCCCTTCGCAGAATACTGGGTATTCTATCTTTGCTTTGTGACATTTATCCTCGTTGTGCTCCTGCTGGACCTTGGTGTCTTTCATAAAAAGTCCCATGAGGTTTCCTTTAAAGAGGCTGCCATTTGGACCTGTGTATGGGTGAGCATTGCCATGCTCTTTAATTATGGACTTTACGTGTACTGCCTTAATACTCTGCCCAGTAACCCCTTTGTGGTCGCTGGTACTGATACCAAGGCCCTGGCAGGACAACTTGCCTTGGAGTTTTTAAGCGGCTATGTGATGGAGCAGGCCCTTTCAGTAGATAACCTCTTTGTCTTTGTCGTGGTCTTTAAGTTTTTTGGCATCGCGGCCCAATATCAGCATCGTGTTTTATTTTTTGGCTTTTTAGGGGCCATCGTTTTCCGAGGAATCTTTATCACCCTGGGCTCTGTTTTGATGTCGTATCAGGGCGTGGTTATTTTCTTTGGAGCCTTTCTTATTTTTACCGGATTCAAGATGCTCTTTGCCCCAGAGAAACCTTTGGAGCCGGAAAAGAACCCCATTATTAAATTGGTGAAAAAATTTCTCCCCGTCTCAAGTCAGCTTCACGGGCAGAATTTTTTTGTACACGAGAATGCTCTTTTTAAGGCGACACCTCTCTTTGTGTGCCTGCTTTTTCTTGAGGTAACGGATATCGTCTTTGCCGTGGATTCAGTGCCTGCTATTTTTGCGCTGACCAAGGAACCCCTTATTGTCTTCACCTCAAATGCTTTTGCCATTCTTGGTTTGCGATCGATGTATTTCATGCTGGCACGGATTATGGACAAATTTCATTATTTGAAATTCGGCTTGGCCTTTGTACTCATGTTCGTAGGGGTAAAAATGGCTTGGCTCAATGAAAAATTTGCGGGTCATTTTCCAATCACTATTTCGCTGGGAATCATAGCCGGCGTCATCATTTTGTCCATTTTGGCGTCCTTTATTTTCCCAAAGCGAGAAGGCGTCTAGGTTTTGCAAGCTTGGCTTCAAGGTCTTGTTGCGTTACATTCATGCTCAATGGAGTATGATGTATGCTAGACAGCGAAACGGCTCAATCCCTGGCAGATGTGAAAGGGGTTTTAAGACAAACTATGCAAAGTAGTATTCAAGAAAAAATGGAGACGGCCCGACGAATTGGACTATCCAAGTCCATGATGCGGGATTTTTTGCGAACCATCGTCCAGTCCCGTCGAGTTGATGATGCTGAGATCAGCATGAAGAAACAAAACAAGGCCTTTTTTCAGATAGCCGGTGCCGGCCATGAGGGTGTCCTTGTTGCCGCCGCAGCAGTTTTGAAACCTGCCTATGATTTTTTTATACCTTATTACCGTGATCGCGCTCTTTGTTTGGGCCTCGGAGTCACCCCCTACGAGATGCTCTGCCAGGCCAATGGAAATATCGGAGATACTGCCTCTCATGGTCGCCAGATGCCATCCCATTGGGGCAATAGACGGCTTAATATCGTCAGTAAAACTTCCTGCACCGGCACTCAGTTTTTACACGCCTGTGGGGTCGCCGAGGCGGGGGAGTATCTGTCTCAATTGAAAAAAATGGGTCTCAATCCGAAAAACCGTCCATTCAATGAAGATGAGATCATCTATGTTTCCTCAGGTGATGGCACCACCTCCGAAGGTGAATTTTGGGAAGGGATCACCACGGCCTGTGTCAACCGTTTGCCAGTCCTTTTTATGATTGAAGATAATGGTTATGCGATCTCAGTGCCTGTTGCTACACAGACGCCGGGAGGTTCCATCTCCAAAGCATTGGCCAATTTCCCCGGGCTGAAGATTTTTGAGGTTGATGGTTCTTGCCCAATTTTAAGTTATGCCGTCTTGAAAGAAGCGGAAAAACATTTGCGACAGAAGAAGGGGCCGGTCTTAGTCCACGCCCATGTCACCCGTCCGTATTCCCATTCATTGTCTGACGACCATGTGATGTATCGAAGTGCCGCCGAGCTAGAGCAGGAGAAAATCCAGGACGTCATCAATTCCTATCCAAAAACATTATTGGAAGCCGGGGTGATGACTCAAGCTGAAATAGATAAACTTTTTGATGAAGTTTCCAAAGAGGTGAAGGCGGCCATGAGTAAGGCGCTGGAAACTCCCTGGCCAGACCCAAAAGATTCTCTGCGCCATCTGTGCTCTGAGACAGTTGATATGACCAGCAGTAAATTCGAAACGGTGCCGACCTTTTCCGGAAAGAATGACGTGCCACTGGCCGGTGCGATCAATCGTGTCCTTCGGGCCGAAATTGAGAGAGACAATTTGATTCGCGTTTTTGGTGAGGACGTGGCGGATTTCGGCAATATGGAAAAAATGCAAGATCCCACCTTGAAAGGCAAGGGTGGTGTTTTCAAAGTCACCTCAGGACTCCAGCGCGCGGGTGTCCCGGGACAAGTTTTTAATTCGCCCCTTGCCGAAGCCAACATCATCGGTCGCGGTATTGGGATGGCCTTGCGTGGTCTCAAGCCGGTGGTGGAAATTCAATTTTTTGATTACATCTGGCCGGCGTACATGCAGTTGAAAAATGAGATGGCGACCCTGCGCTATCGTTCAGGGGGGGATTATACCTGCCCTATGGTGGTGCGAGTTCCGATCGGTGGTTATCTCCGTGGTGGGGCCATGTATCACTCACAAAGTGGTGAGTCGCTCTTCACGCATATTCCCGGAATTAAGGTGGCCTATCCTTCCAATGCTCTTGATGCTGCCGGCCTTCTTCGCACGGCCATCCGGGGCGATGATCCCGTCCTCTTCTTAGAACACAAACATCTCTACTATCAGGGATACAATCGTACCGCCGATCCAGGAAATGAGTTTATGATTCCGTTTGGAAAGGCCAAGGTTGTGAGAGAAGGCAAGCATGCCACTATCGTGGCTTGGGGGGCATTGGTCAATAAATCCCTCGAAGCCGCCAAGAAATTACAGGCCGAAGGGCATGAGGTTGAGGTGATCGATCTTCGCACTCTGGCACCTTTCGATATGGAAGCAATCAAGACGTCCTTGGCAAAAACCAATCGCATTCTGATCGCTCATGAGGCCACCAGAACCTGTGGCTTTGCCGCCGAGATCATTGCGAGAATTAATGAGGAATGTTTTGAGCTGCTCGATGCGCCGATCTTACGTGTGACCGCCAAAGATTCCCACATTCCCTACTGTCCAACCTCGGAAGATTTCATTCTTCCTCAGATTGACGATGTTTACCAAGAGGTTTTGACTCTTTTAAAATATTAAAACTGCGATCTCTTCTCACAATTCAAAAGCTTAGCCGTAATCTTACTTTTTCATTAATCATCTATGGGGTTTACGGGGTCCTGCGAGAAGTGTTAATCACGCCTGAATATTTAAGCAGGAGAGCAATCTTGAAAATTTTAATAACAATCTTGGCCTTAGGACTTTGCCAAACGGCTTTCTCAGTCGAAAGCACCATGGTTTCTCATACTTTGGGAGGCGACTGTAATAGTCTCACTGTCGAATACAAAGGGATTAATGGTTACCAGTCTGTTGCACTGACGGAAGATCAGGCCAACCCTTTCTTTGCCGAGGCACCTGTCGGCGTACACACCGTTGTGAAAAACTGTGTCGTTCGCATGAGTTTCCTGGTGCCGGCCTATAATAAGTTGGGGGTCTATGATGCAGGCCCAACTCATACTTATGCCGGCCGCTTCAATGGTACCCAATATCTCTACGACAACGACTCTCTCTTTGCTTATCGTGTTGGCTGGGATCTCCAGGATGTTCTGGGTATTCCGTCTCAATTCAATGGTGTTTCTCATCCAGGGCCATTATTTGCCAATTATTTCGGCAGTGATATGACGTCCGTTTTACCCATTCAATGGACTGCCTGTAAAAAAGTTCCACAAACCGTGAGCATGACCGTTCAGATTGATCTGAAAGCCGTTTCTTCCAAGGTTAATTTGGCCAAGCTTTTTTTTAGAAATGCTCATATCAGGACGGCCACCGTTGCTTGTCAGCCGAACTGGCAGCTGCCCGATGTGATAAGCGCGACGCCGCTTGCTCCTGTCACAGTTAAAGATCCAAAAGTAAAACCTGATCCTGGCACAGTTTATAATGATCCCAAAGGTAGGTTCACTGGGGCCGTGAAATATCTTTTGGCCCATGTAAAAAAAGACAATATTAAGGCCACCTACGCCGAGCTGCTGGAAACTCTCGGAAAGCTGAAGGGCCAATTATTGGACGAAGCAACGGACAACGGGGATTTGCAAGCCAAGTCCGAGGGCCTGGTTCGTCAACTGAGTATTCTGGAGGAGTACATTACTGAGAAGATGGGAAAACATGAAAAGCGCGAAATCAAGAAATCCACCAAGGAAATGCTTGAGGAAACCCTTGAGGTTCTTTCTCAAGATTTGTCGCACAGTGGGCCACTCTCGTGTGGTAAATCCTATGCGGAAGCTCAGCGCGAGGTGGTTGGAAAGTTAGGACTTTCCGTAACCGAAGAAAGTCTCGCCGCCATTCCGCTTTTGTTGGTGCGAGACCAAATTCTGACCAATCCCAAGATCGTTTTCACCTTCTTGCTTAAGTTCCTCAGTCCCGCCCTGGCAGAACAGGTGGTCTTCCAAGGTGCCTTGGCCCCGGTTTTGGGTGCCGCAAGCGCCCTCGCCATTGCCGGTTTTACGGCAAGAGAGATTATCCTGATTGATAAGTTAGTTCGAATCAGCAAGATGCGTGGAGTTCTCGAAGAGCTAGACCTGACAAGTCCTGGAAAAAATCTTGAGAAATCGTATGCACGGTTTATGAAAAAAATTGGCGCTTGCCAGGAAATTTCAGCCAACCTGCCTGGAATAAATCAGGGAGAGGATATCGACCTATGCCGGATTGAAGGATTTCAAAAATATTTAAAGCGTCTAAATTCTAATAAGGCGCTTTGTGATGGCTCTTTAAAAGAAGCATCGAAGGGGCGTTGGAAGTTCATGAGCCCGAATGCCAATTTCAAGCTGAAAGCAGCTCGCCTGCAGGTCGTGACAATGAGGGATTTGGTCAAGGCGGTTAAGCGACAAAATCATAATTCTTCACGCGCCAACAAGCCATAAGTGAAGATTAGAGTTTGCCGAGCACTTTGACGATAAAGCTCATGTCGCCGTCAAATTCTGTGAAGTATTTTTCAAGCTTGGCGACTTTGTCTTTCGCTAAAGTACCGTCCTTCAAATAACCCCGCAGGAGATCACAGGTGATAATGGCATAGTCGTAAGATTGGGGATATTTCTCCAGAGTGGGTGTGCAGAGTAGACCATCCACCCCCTTGCGACCTTTCACCAGTAATTGCAGTAAGTCGTACTCCACCATGGTATCAACCGTATCACTGCGCAGGACTTTATTTTTATCCAACATCTGCAGGGCCTTGTCATACTCGCCACGTTTAAAGAGTGCATAGAAATTGTGCTGCTGCGCTTTGAGGTGGAGCCCGGTGGCAGGGCCTTCTGGCAAAGGCATGGTTTCAGTCTGCTTGGCGGTGGCCCAGAACTCATAGAAATTTAAAATGTTTTTGACATCGTTATCCATGAGGTCGGAATGGGTCTTGTAGTACGCACGCGCTGATTTTAGATACTTGCTATTTTTGCTTTGATCTTTCTCTTTATAAGAGATCATCAAAAGATACATGTGGACGCGTGCCTTATTTTCGCTCTTCTCATTAATCGGGGCTTCGAGGGCGCGCAGAAAATATTGCTCGGCGTACTCATAGGCCTGATGGGCGTAGAGGCTCTTCCCTGCCAACATGTAGAGATAATAGTGTTTGCGCTTTTCAGTGGCCTTAAGCTTGGCCAAGAATTCGCCTTCATATTTGGGAAAATTTTCTTTGGCCCATTTGGCTTCCTCGTCTGTCATTTCTGCATGAACGACCAAACTCAGAAAAAGACTAATAATGAGAGTAAGAATTTTAGTTTGCATCGGAACATCCTCTTTCTCTTAGGCAAGTCTGGGCCAGTCTTGGAATGCTAAGAACGGCACTGCGATGATCAGCTTGTTTAAAATGGTGAACGCCGTAAAGCGGACGATCAAGCATGGCGTCTTCGTAACGGACAGTCGTCTCAATGCCATCATCGTCCCGCACCACTCTTGGGGGATCAAAATAGCTGCGGACTTTCGCCAGATACGTGGTCTCACCGCTTGGCTTAATGACGACACTGGGGAAGCAGGCCTTGGGTGGGTCAGCAAACGGAAAGTGGAGACTGGGCGCCGTGCCTGACGATGGCCCAAGATTGACGGGGTAGGCGGGCAGATTGGGATCGTGGACGCAGATAACATCATTGTTATTCGCATCTTTAAAAGTATTGTAGGCCTCAAGTGCCTGGGGAGAAACTTTTTCATCACTGGTAGTTTTAAAACCAAAGGCCACAGTGGCCGAACCCATTTCACTAATACCTTTCTTCACATCACCAAGCATGCTCTGGGCACTTTCTGCGGTCATGACATTTTTCGGATCGACTTTCTTTTCTGAGAAAGGATCATTTCCGACAGCCCTGTCTTCCCATTCGGCGGCGATTTTTTGCTTTAGATAGCGTTGAACGAGGGGATCGGCGGAAAATTCCGCGAGGTTGCGGTATCCGGGAATGGCTGCCGGCTGATTATCAAAAATTTTATCGATTTTTTCACGATAGTAGCGTTTTTTCTCCGCCTCATCGCCGTGGAAGTTGGGCACAGGCCCGGTGTTGAAGGAGGCCATTTCATTAAACTTTCTGCGGGCGGAAATCATCCCCAGATTGTAGCCCGGAGATGGAACTGAATTAGTGATGGCATCACGATCGAGAGGCCTAACTTCGTTGGGGAAAACATCGAAGGCCGAATTTAAAAATGAGAAATAATTTCCATCTGCGGTAACGGGCGGTGCCTTCACTTTGTTATTTCTTAGCATCCCGATGTCCTGAGGGCAGATTTTTGGACACTGAACTTCTCGTGGGCAGATATTGACGTTACAGCAGGCATGACCATTTTCACAGCTCGCCACGGGAATGTCCCAGGGTGAACAAGCGCAGCTTAAGGCAATAACCTGGGCATTCAAACTTTCCAAGGCCGCAGCAGGATCCGTGCCCGGAATTCCCCCCTCACAATTAGAACCCGACCCTGATCCATTAATGGGGGTTGGTATCGGAGTAGCATTGGCAGCGGCCGTTCTGGCATTGGCAGCGTTGACGTACGCCTGATAGCGTTCTTCGATTGAACTCTCATTCGTTCCATTGGCCAGCTCGATTAAGGCCCGAACGGGATAGCTGAAGAAGTTACCGATATGTCGCATGGTCACATTGGCCTGCTGGGAACAGTCGTTTACCCCCATCAAGATCATGGCCAACATACAAATAAGAACCACTCGCCCCAGATTCAAATACCGTTGCCTCATACGCACCCTCCACTCCCCTTTATTATCCCCTGATCCGCCAAATAGTGAATATCCATACGAAATTGCCTCCCCTGTCAGCATCATCGGAGTCTGACTGTAAAAAGTTCAAGAGGGGACGTAACAGGGCAATATTTATGATATATTGCAAAGCGTTATTGGAGTAGGGTGACTTTTGGAGGCCGTCTATGCTTAGGCATAATTACTTTTTCGTAGTCATTTTTTCTTTGTTTCTCACTCAACAGGCACTTGGTGCTGTTAAGTATTCAACTTTTGATGATAGCACAAAATATAAATGCAGCCCCCGCCCTGAGGTCGAGTGCAAGGGACTGATGAACACTCACAGTGAAGGTCAAAACCAGGTCTTCACTCTAAAGCGTGGGGTGGATGCATTTACTTATCGGGTAAAGCTGATCCGCGAGGCCAAGCGATCGATTAGAATGCAATATCTGATCTATAAAAACGATGAGGCCGGCCGTTTTATTGCCAACCTCTTAAAGCAAAAACATGATGAGGGCGTGCAAGTTACGTTGTTGGTCGATATGTTGGCGAGTTTCGGATTTGGGGTGTGGGATTTTTTTAGAGATCTCATCAAGTACGGAATTGAAATTGCCTCATACGAAGAGCCTGTCACTTTTATCATTAATGAAATTTTCGGCAGCACTCCCGGAAGTCTCCTGCATCGCTACCACGAGAAGATCATGGTGGTGGACGGTGAAGATGATGAAAAGGGCGTCGCCATAATGGGTGGGCTCAATATTGCCAATGAATATTTTCGAATTTCCAAGGATGCTATTCACCTGTGGACCGACATGGATATCGGCTTCAAGGGTACAGCGGTGAAAGATGCCATGGAGATGTTCGATCGCGACGTGAACTACTTTAGACAGCTAACCAGCTCGGGACACTCGCAACCCAGCGGGGAGGACATTTTTAACAATAATGACTTGATTACTCGGGCCAACAAACGTCCTGCCTCATCTATCGAACATGGCACGTTGGTCGATGAAACACCTAAGACTGACTTAGAGAAAATGACAGTGGAATATGCCAATCTTCCAATTAGCGCTCTGAATTTGGCCATCTACACTGACGCCAAAGTTCGTCTTTTTCAGAGCCGTCCTCGCTTAAAAGAATTTTATATCGAGGAAGTGTATATCAACATGATCAATGAATCTGAAAAGGAAATTATTATTGTGAATGCGTACTATATTCCTTCCAATAATATTAAAGAGGCCCTTCGCAATGCCGCGAAGAGGGGCGTGAAGATTCATATTCTCACCAATAGCTTTGGCTCTACCGACATGGGGGGAACAATCACTTCAGTCTCCCAGTATTACTATCACGGACTCATGAGCGTGAATTTTGATCCCATGGCCATTTGGAGCGGGGGACAGGTCAGAATCTATGAGTGGAAGGGTCGTCCAATCGGCGAGGGAACCGTGCATGCTAAATGGGCCACCTTTGACCGGAAGCAGTCCATAATCGGTTCATATAATTTGGCCCCGCGTTCAAAATATTTTGACGGAGAGTCTATTGTCGCCGTTCAGAGTCGATCAATGGGGATTGAACTGGCCAAATATTTTCACGAAGAGATGCTGACCTTTGATAAAACCAAAGGCAAGTTCACCCGATCGGATGAGATTTCACCTCGCCAGGCCGAACGTTTTTACAATAATGTGCCTGGCGAACAAATTAAACTTTGGTTTCAGCGTTTAGTGGAAATTCACCTCTAGTGAAATTGTAGGTCCATCAGAATGCCGAAATGGTCGGAGAGTTTTTTGCCATTGATGTTGTTGAAGATCACCTTATAGTCGGTGGGATGCATGGACCTAGGTCCGATATCTTTTAGCCAGAAATAATCCAAGCGACGCTTGTAGATAAGTTTGATGATATAAGTGTAGAGGACATTTGGGTCATTGCTATATTCTGGATGATCGGTCAAATAGAGATCGAGCGTGTCCTCAAAGTTCAGGTTATACTTGACGTAGTTGTAGAGTTCAGACCCCGGGGCAAAGTTAAAATCCCCCATGAAGACGGTACTTCTCCCACCTAAATGCGCTTCAATAAAATCTCCTGCCTCGACAAGCTGTGACTCTTTGATCTTGCGGCTGGTACCCGCATTGGTATGGGTGGTGAAAACATTGATAGCGCCAATTCCAGGAACCTTAATTTTGGCCCAAATGATCGCTTTGTTGGCAAAACAATCAAAGCCACCGCACTTGGAGTAAATCTTGTAATCGCTCTCGACGATTGGGTATTTAGAGAGAAGTAGTAAACCTGAGTTTAAAATTTTCAGTTTTTTCCCCCCCTTCGCTGGACCATACAGGCGGTAGGGGAACTCGGGGATCTTACCCAGCACATCGGCGTATTTAGTAAAGGTCTCCTCAAAGGCCACGATATCGGCATTGAACTGTCCAATCTCTTTGGCAATTTTCTTGAAGCGCCCGGGGCAAACGAGAATAGGTGAGGGAAGTCCCCAGGTGTTGTAGGAGATCAAGCGAAGACTGTTTTGCTCCTTCGAGAAGGCCATCGCTGGCAGCAGAAACAGGCAAAGAAAGACAAGAAGTATTTTGGCTGGATTCATAGAATAAACCTCAATAATATTTGTAGATAATTTTCAACGAGTCTTGTTGAGGCTTCGGCGGGCATGCATTAATTCTAAAGTTTAGAGTTTACTTAAGGATAGAGGGGACGATTTTTCCTGATATGATTAATAATCTTTGCGGAGTGGACAAGTCTCAAAAAAAAATGAGTTCGCGGTTAGGAAGTCTGGGTTTCATTGAGCATGAGATTTTTCAAAAACTTTCCTGTACAAAATCACACAATAGAGACTTTACGGTAAGCACCTGGAATAACAGGGTTTATCGCTGTGAAAAAACTACAAAGTACCGAAATTATGGATTGCCAAAATTATCCAAGAAAGATAGATGCTCTTCATCTAGAAGGTTTTCTTGCTGCTGTTTTAACAATTTATGGGAGGTCCTATGAAACTCTTTCTACTCGCTACTATGATTTTTTCCACGACTTTTGCAATGGCCGATGATGAGATATTCTCGTTCACAAACAAAATGGGAACGGTCACCTTCAACCACACAGCTCACCAAACGAGAGAAGCTCAAAACTGTGCCATCTGTCACCCTGCCTTTGCACAAGAATATGATGACGCCGTTTCGATTAAAGATGTTGCCCATGCCACTTGTAAGGCATGCCATACTGAGCGCGCAGCAGGCCCGACAAAATGTACAGGCTGCCACGTTAAGTAGTCTTTCATTTAATTAAAGAATTGGAAGCCGTATCTTTATGATACGGCTTTTTTATGTACAGGATGTACGGTATGCCGACATTAGCAGGAGCGATTGTCGGCGCTTTTGCCGCCCAGTCCGCAGATCACCATCACAGTAATTTGGAGAGCAAAGAAGGTGCCTAGAAATACCGCACCACCGGCGCTAAAACCGTAGGAGTGCAGTCCCGAGGCAAGAATGTAGTTGACGCCAAACCAGGCCATCATAACGCTCATAAAGGCCCCTGCTGTGACCAAGATAAAGCGGGAAGGACTGATCCATGAGGTATATTTGCCGTGCAGAATGACCATGTAAACACAGAGCGTGATCAAGCTCCAAGTCTCTTTAGGGTCCCAGCCCCAAAAACGGCCCCAGGAATAATCCGCCCAGATCCCGCCTAAGATAATTCCGGCGGCGAGGAGAACTACGCCATATTTCAAGCAGGTGTGAATGACCTTGGTATAGTAATTGACGTCCTTGGATGTCGCGGTAAAAAAGCGCATGCGGACGAGCATGATGTTGGCCAAGAGCCAGCTTAGGGCCAAGGCACCATAGGACAACATAATGGAGCAGACGTGAGTGCTAAGCCAGAAGTTGTCGCGTAGAACAGGCACAAGAGGAGCGATAGAGCTATCCAGCATGTTGTTGGCAAACATCATCATAAAGAGGCAAAGAAAGTTGTAGCCAAGGCCTCCCCACATATAAATTTTTTCTTTTTTAACCAGCGAGACGACGGTGGCGAGAACTAAAGCGCCAAAGCCCGAAAACATGACTGTCTCGTACATGTTGGTGATGGGGGCCCTGCCAGAAATCATTGAACGTAAGGTCATGGCAGTTACCTCAAGGCCCAAACTTACGAAGGTGAGAATGTTGCCCCAAAGGCTTCGCTTGAATACCACAAATGCGATCATGGCAAAAAGTGTGCTCAGCATGGCCCAGGAGAATAAGTTGGCTTTGGCATAAGCCAGTTCAAGGAGATAATGATCGGTGTATTTTTGGATATAGGCTGCCTTGGCATCCTGGAGTTTTGTGCCCAACGAAGCGTCTTGTGACAGAGAAGGCGCAAAGTCTTTAATTGAAACCCATTTTAGCTCACCATTTACGTCTGTTGGAACAGTCCAGTCGGCTCCCTCTTTGACACTCTTGTAGAGTTCCAGTCGTGATAGCGTTGTTCCAACGTCCGTTTTATATGCTTCATCAGGCTCCGGCTTTTGAGATTCGGATTGATATTCTTGGATGAGCTGCGCGCTTTTTGCCAACAAGGTCTCGGTGGCCATTTCGCCGGCATTCTCATCAAGAGACAAGAACTTTTTCAACTTAATATGTCCGATAGGGGAGGTGAGTTTGAGTTCCTGACCCTGAGGCGTGGTACCTAAGCTTAGGTAACAGTAGGCACTTGAAGCGCTCATCCCAGAGACAGATCGTTTGTTTGTTACAAATTTTAAAAATTCCTGGGCGTGGACGTAGAGCGGTTTGATTCGACCACCCGTCAAAGTTGGGAGCGGGCCAAGATCTTCAGTGCAAACATCATTGGTCCATGCCAGAGAGGACGTCAGAATCATGAGTAAGCAAACAATGAAAGTTTTCATGCGGATTTTCTCCTAAGCCCAATCAGGTAATGGATGATGCATCCAATGACGAGAAGGAGCGAGCCTAAGTATTTTATTGGTCGACCGGGGTCAAAGTTAACACTTAAAACAGAACCAAACTGGCCACTTTGGACTTCAAAGTAAGACGACTGGTAAAAAGTCATACGATTATATTTTAAAGGATTGTTCATGTAGATGTGGTGGGTGTTGTTTGTCTGTCCATCAAAAAGGTTGACGAAACTTTCGTAACTGGCTGGAGTTTTTGTTCCGGGGTTTGTGTCCATCTTAAATTGTTGGAGAGTTAATTCGAAGGGAAGCTCGAGAGATTTTTTAGTCAGACTTATGGAGTAAAAATTGTCGTTGGCCTTTACCCGTTGCTCTTGTCCGCCCCGAACCCAAGTGACGATGTCACCAATTCTAATTTTCACGGCCTTCTGCTCACCCCCGGTCATCTCGCCGCCCTTTTTTTCGGGTAACGAAGCCACAGGAGTTAAAACAGGAAATTGAGTCGTAGAGTGGTTCAGTAGTTTTATCTTAAATCCCATCCAGGGAAGAGAGACCTCATCCCCAATGTTTGGCAGCGCATGGACTTCCCACTGCTTGCTCTGCTTAGAATAGAAGGTTAGTTTGCTGCCGAATAAAAAAACAATGGGAGAAGTTTGAAAAAGTTTTCCGGATAATGCCCGCAAGTACGAAGATCGAAGTGGTTGGAGGGCCTTGTCTACAGGAAAAGGAGATTTGTCGGCAAGGAATACAAAGGGCTCCTCGTTATAGCGGACAAAGGCCATGCGATGTCCCTGCTTGCTAGTCTTGATTTGAACCCGTTTATCTGTGGGATTAAAGCAGGTCGTGGTATTCAAATCCCAGAAAAAGATATCATCCTTGGAGTTAAGTCCGGCAAAGCATTCAGCGAGCTCCTCAGGGAGATACTCCACCGACAGTGGCCCCAGCGTTTGATGATTGGTAGTTTCGCCATCGGGATGGCGGGAAAAGGTCACAGTTTGGGAAACGGTATCGTTAAAAAGTTGATAGGAGCTGGAATTAAAAACACCTTTTCTTCCCGCCTCTGTCCACACCATCATGTCTTTACTAAATGGAAAATAATCTAAGACTTCGACATCTCGCCATTTGACATTGAGAGTTGAAGCCTTGTAGGTGTGAGGCATCTTAATCTCAACTTCTTTTCGGGCGGTCTCATTTTTAATGAGTAAAACATCGTCACTCAGCATAACGTTGCGAGTGGGATCATTAGGCGCCAAGGTCATATTCCCATCAATACCGGTTACGCCAGTAATGAACGCACCAATAAAAATCACAATCAGCCCGATATGAATGATATAAAATCCATAGAGACGTTCTTTCGGCGGAAGGCGCAGTAAAGTGGCGGACAAAATGCTGACGACCAGCAAGGCCTGAAGAATCATGAATGGCACTGATTGGTACAGAATCCTACCGGCAAAATCTGTTCCGTAATAACTTTCAATGAAAGTGCCCGCAATCATGGCGATTACAAAAACAGTGATGATCACGACAGCAAATTTCATGCCACCGATGGTTTTAAAAACTTTGTCGAGAACGGATTTAAGTGTCTTCATTATATGGGTACCTGAGTGGAAATTATTATATCAAGAGACTTATACATGTCTATAAAGAGAGAATCAATTTTCTAAACCAGCGGACTGGATAAACGAATGTAGAGGTTGATAGCATCCCTTCACTTTTTTATGCCATTATCGCTGTGGCAGCCTAAACAATATGCTTCTAGGCCATTATTCCGCACTAAGACATTCAAAGATTCGGCATTAACCACAGAGTAAGGACCGCGGTGAATATTGAGGTCAGCATTGTGGCAGACGAGACATTGAGGGCGACCATAACCACCCACATGCTCGGCAGGATCAACCAAGGCAAGTCCACCAGGGGTTTCGGCGATATTGCCGTAAAATTCTCTGTCTCGGCCATTTCTGGAGCACGACCCAAGGAGGAGTGAGAAAAGGAGGAAGATTAAAAAAATGGACATATTTTTCATGCTCTATCTCCCCATGTGACAGCGGACGCAAAAGGTTTGAACATGGCAAGAATCACATTTCTGCGGTTGGGCCCGGGCAATAACCGAGTGCATGAAACGAAAATTGCGGCTGTGATTCTTTAGCTCAATATCGCTTCTTCGCAGATGACATTTAACGCACTGTGAAGTGATATGACAGTTAAAACAAGTGCCACTGGCCACTTCGGCGTTTAAGGCATGGGTATTTTTCCATGCGGTGTTTTCATGATTCTTTGGTTTGATTTTCTGCATGGCCTTTTGATCGGCGTGGCAAATCGAGCAGCTCTTTGGTACCGCTCGATATTTTGCAGCTTCGGTGTTGTGACACTGATGGCAGACCTCTTTGACGGTTGTTCGGAAGGTGGAAGTGGATAAATTGGGATTTGCCATGGCGCTTTTTTTATCATCGCTCAATTCAAAATTATGACAGACAGAGCAGGACAGACCCAAGACCGGAAGAACTTTTTCTTCGTGTATCTGGTGATTGAATCTGGCCATAATGGTTGGCAGCATCGAACCATCAGCGTAGGTCTCTGCGCAAATGAACAAATAAGAAGATACGATCATAAAAATAAAACTTTTCATGATGCTAATTTCGCTCCATCTGACCCAGATAGGATAGCTTGGCCATCATCCTAAGATCGTACGTCAGAGAATTGTTGCTATTGAACTCACCACCAAATTGCATTTTAAAATTTTTCCAAAAATGGCCGAACATCAGCTCGGTATTGTAGGCCGTAGATTGAGCCGAGGTAATTTTCTCGTAATAGGTGATGTCCTCTGAAATGAAAATTTCATTGCTATCAAAAATTTGCCTGGTGAGAGAGAGGACTCCGCCAAACACATAGCCACCGTAGCTTTTAAAATAATAATACTTATTATTAATTTTATAAAGTTCGGGTCGGTAGTTGAAGCTGAGTTCGCTACGGTATCCTTCGGCACGAATGCTCTCCTGTAAAAGGTAATCATCGTAGGCCAGCGTGACGCTGGAAATAAAGTGCGGCGTCCAGTTGTATTCGACCTGTCCCATAATCTCGTTCAGTCGCCCTCTTGAAATGATGGAAAAGATAGGATCTTCAATGCCGTCTTGAGCGGTGGTCTTGTAAGTCATCACTCGCCAGCGATTGATAAAGTTGATCGTTGGATAGAGATCAACGCCTGCTTCGATTTTTTGTGTTTCACTGGTGGAAAGGTTGTATCGAGACGCCAGCAGAAGCTCCGGACTCCAAGCGGTTGCAATGGTTTTATTAGCACCTATGCTGGCAAGATTTTCGTCCTGCTTGTCTTGAATATTATATTCCTTGTGCTGAAACTTACTGGACAGGTGGAGGGGGAACATATCCTGAGTGCGATAGCTTACGTGGCCGCCGACTAAATCGGCTTGGTTTTTGAAATTACCAATATCCAAGATGCGCTCTTTGCCGGCAAATCCACCGAGGGTCAGACGCTGTTCTAAGAAATGCATGTCGACGCTGGCCATATCGAGAGTGGCCCAGCCAATAGTTTTGACTGGGTCACTGGTTCGTCCGCCGCTCACGGTAATGCGATCCTTGACAACGTCATATTGAAAATTGAATTGATAGAGATCAAAGTCATGGTCGGCGGTACCGACGGGATCAATGAAGAAACCGAAATTGGTGTTGAGATTTAAAGTCTGGTCATTCGATTTGTAATTAGCGCCAAAAAATTCGTAGAAAGGCGACTCCAACTCTTGATCAAAATTATTGCGAAGTGAAAAGAGACTCTCTGATTCCATGGTAAGCAGGCCCTGTCCGAGCGTGAAACCCCAGGGAAGAAGGAACAAGGTAAATAAGAATAAACGCAGCGCTGTCATTACCGTCCTTTGGAATTAGCAAAAGGTTTTTTCCGATCGTAAACTTTAAGACCATGGCATGCCGTTACGCAACTTCCGCCCTCAGGCATCTTTTTGTAGGTCTGCGGGAGTTTGTAATCCTTGTACGGCATGTGATCCTTGATCAGTGTGGGATTTTTAGAAGAGTGAATTTCATGGCAGGTACCGCATCCCCGATTCTTCGGGGTGGCGATGATATGAAAATTGTGAAGGTTGACATCCCCATTGCGAAAGCCAGTGGCGTCAGAGGTCTTTGCTGCGGTTACCAGATCCACGCTGTGGCAGGTAAAACACAGCGCAAATTTCTTCTCGCTGAATTCATCATAGTTTTCGCCAAATTCATCCTTGAGCAGCTTGCGAATGGCTGAAGCGTGGGGCATGTGGCAGGTGGTGCAGTCTTCCTCTCCGTCAACTGGAGAATGAATAGTACGATTTTTGGCCAGCTCCTGGGTGAAGGATTTTAGCGTGCGCCCATCTTCTGTTTTAACTCCCTGCTTGTGGCAATCAAGGCACAAACCCCGGCCTTGTTTGAGCAGCAGGGCTGGCAGATTACTCGAATGGGGGTCGTGGCAGCTTAGGCAGCCCTTTTTTTGATGAATGATTTTATGCTCTTTGATCTTGCTGTCGGTCTTCCATGCCTCCTTGTCCGTATGGCAGGAGACGCAAAGCTTGGACTCAACGGTCGTGATTTTCAATAATTTAGGCACATCCGAACCATGGGGGTTGTGGCAACCCAGGCAACCTTCGGCTTCAATGGCACTGTGGACATTTTTTTTGCTGGAGAATTTGCTGGCAAATTTTGTGTGACATTGTAAGCACACTTTCTTGGGGTCATCGCCCAGATTAGGCCTGACCATCGGATGGTCGCTCGGGAACTTGCTCACCTTGGGACGCACTGTTGTGGGGATATGACAGGCCTTACAATTCTCAAGCTTGGCGGGGCGGTGGAGGTGAGGCTTCTCGATGATATCAGGGTGACAGGTGGCGCATGTCATCTCATCTTCCTTGGCGAATGCGACGGAAGTTGAGATCAAGATCGTCAAAAACGTGGAAAGAACGAATTTCCAAATCATACTAATCCCAGAAAAAAGTGATCTTTATCAGGAACTATGTTTACAGAGAAAATTATAGTAATTCCACAGGTCTGTACCATGAAAAAAAGTAAAAGTGAAAGCAGTTTTTAGATAAAAAACTTGTCTAAAAATCCGCCTATGCGTAAAAGGTGATCGACTAAAAATTGAGAGAGGGATTTATGTTTAAGAACAAAGTTTGGATGATTACGCTTGTGATAACACTTTTTGGATCAGTTCAGGCCTCGGGCCGTGAATCGCTTCTGAAGCTTCTTGCCAACAACATCAAAGCAACAGCAGACGATGCCATGTGTTTGGATTGTCACTCTGGAGTTGCCGATAATACGATGAACTTCATTCACTACCCCGCTGGTGCCGGTGCCTGTAGCTACTGCCATACCGCAAAGCCAGAGCACTTTGGCGGAGACAATCCACAAGGCAGCGTCAGCATCAATAGAAAGGCTGAAAATTGTTATACCTGTCATGAGCGCAAAGATGAGAACCCCGTTCTCCACGGTGCTTTGGCCGATGTCGATAGCTGCGTAAACTGCCACAATCCTCACAGCAGTAATGTCCGACCACTTCTCCGCACCGAGACGGTGCCTGCACTTTGCTCAACCTGCCACGATATTTCCGTGCAAGGCAAATCCCAGCACGGCCCCGTTATTAATGGTCAAACCTGCTTGAATTGCCATACCCCACACTCAGGGAAACACCAGAAACTGCTTCACAAGCCCGCTAAGGATCTGTGCCTCGCCTGTCATAATAAGGAAATTCAGGCGACCCTCAATGGTGCCCGCACGATTCCTAACATTCAAAAGAAACTTGAGATGGCCGGTGCTCACCCTGGTGCCGCTGGAAGTTGCCTCGACTGTCACAAGGCACACAAGAGCGAAAATAATCGTCTTCTCACATCACCTTGGTCAGTCAAGACTTACAACACGTATGCTGAACAAGAGAATCCATACTCGATGTGCTTTACGTGCCATCAGACTGATATGCTCAAGAAAACAGATTTTGTTTCTGATACCGGATTTAGAAATGATACAAAGAAACTAAATCTACATTGGTTCCACGTTGTCGATGCTGCAGGGAGCGAAGACAAGAGTCGCGGACGTTCGTGTAAGATTTGTCACGATCCACACGGTGCCCCACAGGCCCATGACGTAAATAACACTTGGTTTATGAATGGAAATCCGATAAAGATTGAGTATCAACTTATCGACAACGGAGGCCAGTGTACCAAAAGTTGTCACGCTACTCGACAGTATCGGCGTGAAAACTAGAGAGCACTGAGTAAACTAAATTGAGAACAACATCACTTACGATCATTGCTTTGATGCTTGGAATTTCTCTTATCGCTTGCCAGCGAAATGCTGTTGTTGAGCGTGACATCACGACACCACCTGTTCTGCAAAGTGCCCAGCAAGAAGGGATGGAGCCAAGTGGCGCCTCTGAGGGGGCACCACAACAACTTCCTCCAGGACATCCCGCAATCGATGGCCAGACAGGTGGGGCTGCCAGTGCTGCCGTGAAAATTACGGTTAAGCCGGGCGAAATTAAGAAGGTTGAAGGGGGAGTGACGATTCAGGAGTGTTTCGCACAGAAGGCCACCCTTAAGGGAAAGAATGTTCGTATTCGTGGCAAAGTGGTTAAGTACAATGCCGCCATCATGGGCAAGAACTGGATTCACATCCAGGATGGAACTGGAGGTGCGGGTGAAAATGATCTGATCATCACCACCACGCAAGAAGCGGCACTCGATCAAGTCGTCGTGGTCTCGGGTACTCTTCAATATGATAAGAACATTGGCTCTGGTTATGTTTTTCCCGCGATCATCGAAAATGGTTCCGTGAAAGTGGAGTAGTGCCAGGTCCTTTTCGTTAACTCGTTGCAAAAGCGAAAAAAACACTCAGCTAGAAACCACCAGACTGTTACATTTTTCTTCCCTATGGCAAGAACATGTTCATGCCACGCGGTCAACTAATCAAAACAGCACAATTTCCTTACCACGTTACAAATCGGGCCAATAATCAAGAATCGTTCCAACTTCCCCTTGTAGAGGTGTATCAGAATCCTGCTAGAGCTGGGGCCGTCCTGACATGCGGACAGTGGCCGTTTTCCACGCTTCGATATCTACGTTTTAATCAGCCTTTCCCGATTCCCATTTCGTCACCGATTATTTTTGATGAAAAAGACAATCGAGCATGGGAATGGCTAAACCTTCCCCATGCTGCTGAAGCTCAAGATGCTATAAGAAGAGGACTAGGGCATAAAAATTTTAAAATTTCATCCGTTGGTCCGAGAACTATTCCGGTCATTGACGCATCTATTTAACGAATTGGACCTGGCACCTCTAGGGATCTGAGGAATTTGGTGACGGTGCGTTTGCAGGGATTTTTCTTTTTGAAGAGGGAGAAAACTTTCTTGGTTCTTGAGGCCGTCATAGAGTAATTGTCGGTACTCAGCTTGAATCGCATGGAGCAGGTCGTACTCAGCAAACCTGAACGTTCCCCAATCTCAAGATCCAGTGATGGGGTACGGGTAATGATATCAACAAGTGAGTAGGGGATTTTTTTGGCCTTAAACAGTTGATCAACTTCGGGAAGATAATTAGGGTTATTGAGCCTAAGGACAAATCCAACTCCCGGATCAACGGTTGGGTTGACTGTTGTGGCGCTGTCATCAGAAGTCTCTTTACCAAGAAATTCCAAAACTTTTTTTCGGATATTCGGGTCAGGAATGAGCTTGGGGTTTTTGCCGAGATGTTTAATGAGAAGCTCTTTTGTTTCGGCAACTTTTTCAAAAGCTACGACGGTGGGGATGGCGGTCAGGAACGCCAAGGGAGAGCGAAGAGCATCAGTGGAAAAGGCCAGAACTCGCGCTAAATTTTGGAGCCAGGCTTCAGTGTCGAGTTGGGCCTGCTGCTCGGATAAAATATTGCCCTTCGTGCCGAATAGTTTGGCTGAGGCCTTGATAACCTTTAAGCCATTTTTAAATTCATAAAGAACGGTTCCGTTTTCAAACACTGCAGAGACATTGGCCTTTTTAAATTGTAGATCGGCGATCTCAGAGTTGGCCTTCACGCCCAAGAGGTCGGAAATTTCGGAATAAAGCTGGGTGTAAACCAGGAGCTGATCTTCGGTGGTTTGCACCTGGATTTTGCCGTTTTCAAAAAAGTGTTTAACTTTTCCTGCGCGATAACTGTCAGTGGCGTACCACTTATTTTTTTCATAGGTGGGATGGCCTTCAACTTCGCCGCTCAAATCCTGATCTTTTTCAATGGTAGTATAATACCCGGCGACGAATTCGATTCGACCGTCCTTAAACAATCTCTTGACCAAACCAACCTGATTGGTTTGATTGACGGCAAGGGCTTCGGCGCGCCAATCGCCCAGCTGGTCCACTTCAGGTGTTAAGCTTTTTTCCACAAAGGTGTAATACCCGGAGGTATATTGGATACGGCCATCGGCAAAAAGGGTTTTAATGGTGCCGATACGGTTGGCCGGATCAATGACGGTTTGAGCTTCATGCAGATCGCCCAGCGCGCTGACCGATGGTGAAAGGGCATCGGCTTTGGCAAAGAAGGTATAATAGCCAGATTGATATTGAACTTTTTCATTTTTAAAAAGCAAGAGGACGGTTCCAATCTGCCCGCCCTGATCCATGACCAGGGTGTTTTTAGAGAGGGGGCCAATGACCTTGATTTCAACCGAGAGATCATCGGCCTTGTTGGTGTAGGTGTAATATCCCACGCCATAGCGGATACGGCCGTCGGCAAAGGTGTTTTGAACTTTGCCAATTGTATCACTGGGAGTCAGGAGGATGATATCTTTCTTGAAATCGCTATATTGGGATACCTCTTCCGAGAGGGCGCTGCTGGCAACGATATAGTTGTAATAACCGATATTATATTGCACCTGACTGTTTTTAAAAACTTTGAGCACCTTACCTACCTCGTCGCTGGGGTTGAGCACGACGGTGCCTGGCCTCAATGTACCGACCTGCTCCACCTCTGGCGATAAATCGCTGGAGACGTAAGCATTGTACCCGATCTTGTACTGGGCCTTGCCGTTTTCAAAAACCATCTGAACGACGCCAATCTCATTGGAGGCCGTAAGGACTGAGACCCCTGGGGAAAGGTCTTGGTATCTTGGGACTTGCTTGGAGAGAGTCTCAGGCGACACCTCATAGGAGTAATAGCCTTGTTGATAAACGACCTTATCTCCCTTGATGGCCGTGACTGCGACTACCTCATTTTCTGAGTTGAGTGCGTTCATGCCGACACAAATATTCCGTAAGCAGTCGGTGGCGCTGGCCAAATTGGAGGAGAGGAGAACGGTTAAAAAAACAGCAAGACTTTTTGGTGAAAACATAATAACCCCTGTTTCAGAAATGTGGCATTCTAACCAAAGATCTGCGGTTGATGAATCGACATTGAATTTTTTTCAGTGAATTATCGCTTGTAAATTCTGGCCGTGTGGCAGGTCTTGGCACACTGGCCGCCATCGGACAGCTGGGTGTACTCGATTCTGATATCCCGCTCGCCCATTCTCCAGGTGGAGTTGATATTGAAGGCCTGAGGCGAACCGTGTGGGTCGTGACAGATTTTACATGAGCGCCCGCGAGTTTTATCCGTGTTTCCGGCGGCGTCCACCACGTGGAACCAGTGCACGTTTACACCCTTTGCGGTGTCTCTGAAATTGGTGTCGCCTTCAAATCCTGTCTGCTTGAGCATGGAGTCGCTGTGGCAGGAAAAGCACACGGCGTAGGGATTCGTTGTTTGCGGATAGGTATTGTAGATCGAGGTGGAATAGTTATCGATCAAGAGTCGCGAGTAGTCGCTGGCATGGGCGTCGTGGCAATCAGTGCAGGCACCTTGGGCCCCGGTATGCTGAGAGGCGGATTCAACTTTGGCCTTAATGTCCGGAATCATGCGATTGCCATTTAAAGTTCCGCGAATCGGGCGATCGTGGCAGGACAAGCACAGCTCGCGAGAGGGTTTGAGCAACAGCTTTTTATTTGGTGCGGAGTGGGGATTGTGACAGTTGAGGCACGCCTTGCCCTGAACCGCGGGGGCGTGCTTGGAAACTGTTTCTGTGGCAACTGAGTGGCAAGTATTGCAGAGAGCTTGAGTGGTTTCTTCTTGTAAAAAGTAACGGTTTTTTGAGCCATGGGGATTATGGCAGGAGATGCAGCTTTCATCGTCCTTCAGAGCACCGTGGAGAACCGCGCCGGTGTCCTGACGGAAGTGGCACTGATAGCAATTTTCGGCCTTCTTGTTGGTCGTGACGGTGCCCGCTTCCCCGGCGAGGTGAGCGGTATCGGCAGTGTGGCAAGTTTCGCAAAGACCTACGCCTGAAGGGTAGTGATCAAATTTATTTTGCACCAGTTTATCGTGGCACGGGAGGCACTTGCTATCGCCTGGCTTTGGTAAATGGGAGGGATTCCCACCCGGTCCGCGTGTATGGCAGGCGGTGGCGCAGCTAACATTTAAGGGTTTGCCTTTGAGACTTTTGTGGCACTGAATACAGGACTCGTGGGAACCGGCGGAGCTGGATTTATCCAGCGCCATGGCGAGCTTGTTGTGGGATTTGCGAGTGAGTATGGCGCTCATGTGTTTGCCCTTCCAATTTTTTGGATGGGGAAACTCGGCATTGATAGCAGAAAGACCGTTTTCCAAATCGAGCTGATCGATATTTTGCTTGCTGCACCCGCTGAGGCCCAGCATCACAAGGAGAAATGGGACAATGGAAGAGCAAATCAGCTTAATCATAGTCGTTATCTCAGTTTATAAAGATCGTTGTTATATACAATGACGAGCGGATTTGAACAATGAGATGGGCCTTGGAATGTAATTTTTCCTCGAGCGCAGGAGCGATTATGGAGAAGGCGGTAGATTTGCCTGAATTTTATCAGCAAAAAAGCGATCTTCCCAGGCCTGGGGTCCGATAAACTTTTCCACCGTCACGCCCTTCCCGTTAAAAAGATAGGTTTCGGGGATTTTGACCGTTCCAAAATCAAACTGGGATTTACCTTTTTCGTCGATGGCCATGATGACATTGTTGGGAATTTTGATGGCGTTTTTATCCAGGAACTTATGGATATCTTTGGCATTTTCATTAATGGCCACGAGTACGGCAGTAAAGCCCTTGGTATCTTTCATGCCTTCAAGTTTGGCCATGAGCTGGGGGAACTCGGTGAGGCAAGGAGCGCACCAGGTGGCCCAAAAGTGCACCATAACCAGTCGGGGAGAATTTTGGTAGAGGGACTGTCTGTCAACGATTTCGGAGCTGTCGAGTTTTACGGCTGAAAAGGCGGGCATTTCCTTTAAAATGGGGCGAGCAGATTTGGTTTCAAAGGTTTTTACGTAACTGTATTGAATGTAAAAGTAGATGACTAACCCAACAGCTAGAGCGGTGGTGAAAAGGCCTAGGAACAAATTTATTTTTTTCTTATCAATATTCATATTTGCCGGAAATACAATATCTGCTATAGGTTCGCCAACTTAAATTGTGTGATTGAGAGTGAAAAATGAGGATGTCTATCATTTTGGGTTCTTTGTTGTTTTGGGGCCTATCAGCTTTTGCCGCCAGCAATACTTGCATTGAGTGTCATACGGACGAGCTGGACAAACCCTTTAAACATAAGGCGGCGGTTGAGGATTGCAGCTCATGCCACGATCCCGACCATGAGGTGCGAACCGGCCACCCTTACCGCTTGTATGAGGCCACGAATAAATTATGTTTAAAGTGTCATGAGTTTAGGCCCGGCTTTCCATCCTACGGTAATGCTAGTGTCGGGCATCCGATCGATGGGCATCCGACCTCCCGGATGAAAGATCCTCTCCACCCTGAAAGGGAATTTAACTGCATTTCCTGTCACAATCCCCATAGCTCGAAAATGGAAACACTGTTCCGCTATGATTACTCCAAGAACTCGGTCTATCAGGGTCACCTCTGCGCCGTTTGTCATTGGAATATCATCTTTGTGGGAGAACCTCCTACGCCACCGCCCTGGCATCAATAAGTTAATCTGCTTTACGACATTCAATTTTATACCAACCCTCCAGGGGAATATTGTGACAGCTTTTTGGAACCTTACCGGCCCGGGAAGAGAGGAGCACATTGTGGCGATTGAGGGCGAGGCGACTGGTGCTGGAAAAATTGTGGGTGAGAATGAGGGCCCAGTTTTTACGCGGGTGATTGAGCACCCCGTTGGGGGCCAGGAGGAGAAAGACCAAGGCCCAGCGACGCGCCACCGGGCCACCGCTGACAAACAGGGGAATCGCCAAGGCCAGGGTGATAGAGGGAAAGAGCCAGGGGAAAAGATAAGGGTGCTTCTGGGCCAAGGCGAAAAGAAAAGTGAGTTCATGCATGAAAGCTTGGGTGCCCCACATGGTAGTTTTAATGATCCAGGTATTAGGCCACGCGATGGCGAGCAGGATGGCCGGAAAAAGAATTGCGAATTGCCCAATGACGAGGGGGGAGATCAGGAGGGCCATGGTGGTAATGGGGCGACCTTGCATCGTGGCCAGAAAAATTTGCGCGCCAATCAGGTAGATCCATGTCTTACCGTGGGGAATACTGGCAAAAATACTTCCCAAAAAAAGAAAGCTTAAGCAAAAAGAGAGCGGGCCTTGTTGGTAAGTCCCAAAAATAAAATCCACCGCAAAGACGGCCAGAAAGATGATAAAAAGATCGAGCTTTTTCTTTTTACGCTTGGCCCAAACGTGCAGAACGAGCAAGACGAGATGGAAAAGGGCCATGCGTTTTAGGGCGTAGAGACCTTCGAAGGCGAAAGGAAAGAGACAGAGGAATCCTTGATAAAGGGCGTGGGGCCAGGGGTGCAACGAATAGAGGGCGAGTTCCAGAGGGGAACCCGCCAGGCGCAGGGCCCAGAGATGGAGCCCGGAGGGTGTGAAAAGATGGGGGAGATTGAGCTCGCGAATGGCCAGGCGAAGGCGCGGATGAAGATCCTGAGTGTCCCCCCAAAGAAACGCCTTCCAGAGGGCGATTGAGCGGCGAGGCATGTGCCGGAGGCGCTCGGTAACGCTTTTTTCTAGGGCAGCGGAGGTAATGATTTCCCAAGGATGAGCAGACTTTGGGAGCGGCTGCGGATTGGTTTTCAAATTGGCCCATAGAACGCCGGTGAGGGTGAGTATGAGCAGGTATTTTGGCATGAAATTATGCTTTGCAAGATGCAGGGTTTAATTGAGGGCCTAACGTCCTGGAAAAAGAGTGCTAGGGTCGAAGGTATTGCGCAATTTTGCCGCCAAAGGGTTGAGATTTTATGGATGTTATTTTCAAGGCCGAGCTGGAATCTTTTTTACGGGAAGACGGACTTGAGTCCCATTGGCCGTACTGGCTATCGCTTCCCCAAGATTTGGTGGACTGCCAAATTTTTATAAAAAGCGATTTGGTATTAAGCGGGGTGCCTTTTTTTCAAGGTGTCTTTGAACTGTTGTCGGGAGCTCGATCGGAAGAGCTCATGGGCCTGCGTCGTTATGAGGGCGAGAAATTAATCGAAAGTAAGCTGCCCTTTTTTACCTTCAAGATGCCTTTCGGGGTGGCCTTAACCGGTGAACGGCTGGCACTCAATTTGCTTTCCCACTGCTCGGCCATCGCCACTGAAACCCGCATGCTGGCGGAGAGGGCCCGTCCGTTTGGAATTAAAATTTTAGAGACCAGAAAAACTCTGCCGGGGCTCAAGGCCTTTCAAAAATATGCCGTGCACGTCGGTGGCGGGTACAATCATCGCACTACCCAGACCGATGTTTGGATGATCAAGGATAATCACAAGGCCTACTTTGGCGGGATTGCCGAAGCGTTGGATTTTTTTAATAAGCAGGGCGCGCTCTATCAGAATACCATTGTGGAGATTCATAATTTTAAAGAATTGGATGATGCCATGGCGCTGGGTGTGAAGCATTTTCTCTTAGACAATTTCTCGCCGGAGCAAATTAGGAAGGCGGTGGAGATGAAGAAGGAAGGTATGATTATTGAGCTATCCGGAGGCATTAACGAACGCAATCTCGAGGGGTATTTAATTTTGGGAGTGGATGCCATTAGCGTGGGGTCTCTCACCTATTCGCCCAAGGCCGTGGATCTTTCACTTAAAATCAAAAGGGCCTAAAAGATGGATTATCAGTTTGATGTTTTGGTTCTGGGAAGTGGCGTGGCCGGCTTAACTGCGGCGTTAACGCTGTTGGAGCGAGGGCTGTCAGTGGGACTGGTCACGCGCGCCAAAGATCCCAACAACACCAATACCTCCTATGCCCAGGGAGGAATTATTTATACCTCCAGTGACGACGGACAGTTGCTGGAAGATATCGACAAGGCCAGCGCCCATACAGCGAATCTGGAGGCGGCGCAAATTTTGCGTCGCCATTCGGGGCGTATTTTGGAAGAGATTCTGTTCAAGAAGGCCAAGACCAATTTTTCGCGGGATGAAAAGGGTGAGCTGCTCTTTACCCGCGAAGCCGCCCACTCCAAAGCGCGCATTATTTATCAAGGCGATTACACCGGGCTTGAGATTCAAAATTCTTTGATGAGATATATCTTAGAACCGGGGCGCTTTCCCCGACTTGCCGTGCTGGAAGGGCACACCGCCATTGACCTTATCACGCCCATCCACCATGGGGCCGATTTCCATCAGCGCTATGAACCCCACAAGGTGGTGGGGGCCTATCTTTTCAATCGCGCCAAAGAGAATGTGGTGAAGGCCCTGGCGCGCGCGACGGTACTTGCCACCGGTGGGGTGGGGGCGGTTTTCCTCCACCACAGCAACTCCGAGGGCGCACGCGGTGACGGTCACGCCATGGCCAAACGGGCGGGAGCGTTTTTAACCGACATGGAATTTATCCAGTTTCATCCCACGACTTTTTTCGATCGCTCCGGGCACCGCCGTTTTTTGATTTCAGAAACGGTCAGAGGGGAGGGGGGAATTCTCGTCAACGCCAAGGGCGAGCGTTTTATGAAGCGCTACCACAAGGATTTGGAGCTGGCGCCTCGTGATGTGGTGGCGCGGGCCATTGCGGAGGAGATGATTGCGACTCGCCACGATTGTGTTTATCTGGATATTTCACATAAGCCGGCGGACTGGATCATCACGCGCTTTCCGACGATCTACCGACACTGTAGCGAAAACAAAGTTGATATGACCAAGGTGCCAATTCCGGTGGTGCCTTCGGCCCACTATACCTGTGGTGGAGTGAAGACCGATTTAAGCGGGCGAACCACTTTGCAAAACTTGTATGCGGTGGGGGAAGTGGCGTGCACCGGCCTTCATGGCGCGAACCGTTTGGCCTCGACTTCGCTCCTGGAAGGGCTGACTTTCGGCCACCTGGCGGCGCTGGATATTGTCTCCAAGATTCAAGAGATGCCGGCCTACGAATCTGATTCGATTCGGGCATGGGAAGAGGGCAAGGTGGATATTGAGACGGCCCTTATTCAGCAAGATTGGCTGACCCTAAAGCAGACCATGTGGAATTATGTGGGACTCATTCGTACTACTGATCGCTTGGTGCGTGCGGATGCCATGCTGTGGGAGCTGTATGTGCAGACTAAAAATTTCTATCGGGATGCCAAATTGAAAGATAGTTTGATTGGTCTGAGAAATGCCATTGAGGTGGGGCTGGCGATTATGCAGGCGTCACGGATTAATCGCAAATCGGTGGGATGTTTTTTCAGGAAAAATTAGGCGCTATTTAAAACCAATTTTTTTTCGTCTTGCGGGATGAGAGGGAGTGGTTATGTTCGAGATGGCGGCGATCAAAGAATGAATGGCGATGTCGTGAGATTTTATCTTTTTTTCTAGTTTCATCATTTGCAAGGCAAGGTTCTTGTTTTCAATAAGCATTTGCCGAAGTTTTATAAAAACCCTGATGACATAGATGCTGACTTGAATGGCCTTTGGCGTATTAAGTACGCTGGCGGCCATGACTACGCCATGCTCAGTGAAAACGTGAGGGAGCGTGGAGGAAAATTTTAGCTTGGCGAGGTGGTCACAAATTGTGACCACCTCGCTCTTTTCTTGTTCAGTTAATTCGAACATGAAATCAGCTGGAAAGCGATTTCGATTGCGTTTTATTGCCTGGTTTAACGCTTTTGTGGAGGTCCCATAGAGGACTGCCAGATCGGCATCAAGAATGACCTTCTGACCTCTTATCAAGAGAATGATATTTTCTATATTCTGAAGAGATACAGTGGGATGATTTTTTTTCATAAGTGGAGACGGTTATCATGACTTCAAGAGAGGATTCAACACTGAATGGCTTGGTGTGAACGCCTATTTCTATTTTGAAAAATGACGAAGAGCAGGCGTAGGGTTCCAGACGTCCCAAGTTTTAAAGGCCATGTCAGACAATAAATTCTTCTATCTTTGATAAGAAAATATCATAGGGACAGATGGAGATGTGTCCATCCTTCTGACGATGCTCGCCACGGTAAATAACGATCCCTGTGCAATTAGTCCAAAAAGTCTACTGACACTGTTTAGGGTGCAGATTTTGTTTTCGAAAGTTTTTCAATCACACCTGCGGCGCCGCAGGTGTCTGGCAACCGCCCTGTTAAATAGGCAAATTTTCATTTCAAGAATTTCGGCAAATTGGAAAAAAGTGGCTTAAGAAATGGGCGAATTTGAAATTTGCTGTTTTAAGACAAAATGGGGAGCTTGACTAAATATGTTTATAAATAAAATATGTTGGCATCAAACCTTTCTGTTTTTAATAGGTTATCGGACTCGGATTCTCTTCAAAAGCAGACAAAAACTTACGCTGAAATTTGCCTGGTGAAATGTCTATCTCCTTTAAAATAAAGGTTATGACTAGGAGTGTCGAAAAGCACATGAGGTTAGTGGGTCTTATGCGAGTCATGGAGAAAATTTCTCTGTTGGTCGGTGTGGTGCTTTCTGCATTGCTTTGGGCCAATGACGCTAGCGCAGCGTGCGGGGGAACGGTTCGGACGTGGACCTCGACCACGGACGTGCTGTGGTCTACTAATGGAAACTGGTCAAATAACAATCCCCCCAACACAACCACCGAGGATGCGGTTATTTCCGGCGCGGGGACTGAACCTACCATCGACACCTATGGGAGTGGAACGGGTATTTCCATGGGCTGCCTGGAAATTCAAAGTTCGCGTCTGAACTGCACTACACAATATAACTGGTTCAAGATCACTGGGGATTATTTTAGAAATTTGAACTCCGGTTCCATGGTCTGTACCACCTCTCACAATAATACGATTGATATGGCGGGAACGGCGGCGCAGACTTTTGAAAACTACGATCCTGTTCCTAATCTCAAAATCAGCAACAACACGACGGTTACACTGACCAAGCCGTTTACCATTTTGAAAGGGCTGACTTTTGCCGCCGGTCTGACCGCTGCCGTGGTGAACATCAACGCTAACCTCACTCTGGATGATGCCACAGCGGTGCTCACCATTCCTTCCGGGGTGACCGTGAACTTAAATAGCGGTGCCATCCTGACGGCCAAAGGCGGACTCACTGTTTCGGGAACTTTGGTAGTTGGCCCGGCAGGCGTTATTAAAATTGGTAACGGAAAAACTCTGACTGTTTCTGCCGGTGCCACCTTGAAAGTTGACGGGGCCAATGGCAATGACGGCGCAATCACGGGAGTCACCGGAAGCGACAGCTACACCTTCAGCGTTTCAGGCACCTTGAATTTCAGCCATTTTAGAGTTGAGCAAGTCGGAGCTGCTGGCATCAACTTTGCCTCGGGTGCTACGGTTTCCAAAATGGAATATGGCGAATTCCATTATCCTCTGGCCAATAGTTATGCCATGACCTGGGGGCCGGTTTCTTCCACCCTCACGCTTCCGGCCACCATGAATAATCTGGGATTTTTTAATAATAACAGTGCCTCAAATGCCTTGAATATTGATGCCACCAATTACACCGGAGCGGATGTCACCTTTAACGACTGGGCCGGCGATATTGGCGGTGAAAGTTTTGATACAGATGCAGGGAATAAAGTCGACTGGGGTACCGAGGCACCCACCGCACTGATGGTAAAGGAATTGACTCCTTCCGGCTCGCCCCCGCTCACCCTAGGACAGGATTCAGCTGATACGCTCTTTGGCACCTTTTCCTTTAGCTTGACCAAAACCGACACGGCCACAGATATTCGAAGCGTGGTGGTTTCGCAAACAGGCACGGCGGCGATTGGAGACATTGAGTTTGTTAAAGTGTATCGCGATCAAACAGGTGTGGAAAATTGCGTTTACAATGCCGGCAGCGATGTGCTTTTAGGCAGCGGGCCTTTAACCGGCTCACCTGCTTCGCTCAGTGTGGCCATCGACGCCGCAGCGATCACCGTAAGCAGCGTCACTGCACGATGTATCCATGTCGTGGCCGCGACCACGGCCGTCTCTAACAGAGGTAAAACGATCCAGTTTGGAATCATGTCTTCAGTCGATGTTACGCAAAATTCAGATGGACCGGAATACGGTTACTCATCTTCCTCTGCCCCGCCAATCAAGGCCGGATTTTCCATCACGACCTCGGCCAACGCCCTCAATGTCTGGACGGGTGCGGGAGCGGGGGCGGCCAGCTGGTCTAATACCGCCCATTGGTGGCTCGGTGTACTTCCTTCGGCAACCATAGACTGCGATATCGGGGCGGGAAAAAAGAATCCTACCGTTGATGCCAACATGACCTGTTTGAACGGACGCATTTTTACCGGTGCGAACATGAGCTGGGCCGCCTGGACCTGGGATTTAAAAGGAAGTTTGGAGGTGTCATCCACCGGTGTGACTCTTGCTTCGGCGACAACGGCCACGATTCAGATGTCGGGTGCCGCCAACCAGGGAGTGAGCTTCGGCACGGCCTGGCCGGGTCTCTTTGTGGTCAACAACACCGGTACGGCGGGTAACGACAACGTCACGGTAAATTCAAACTCGGTCATTCAAGGCAATGTGACGGTGACCAATGGAACCCTGAAAATTATTGACGGGGTGACGCTGGAAGTTCAGGGCAATATTACAGTGCAAACCGGGGCAGTTTTAGAAATCAGGCCAAATGCCATTTTGAAGATGGCGACGGGAAAAACCCTTACGGTGGATGCGGGGGGAACACTTAAAATCGTCGGGGAATCTGGAAAACCGGTGACCATTACCTCCAACGGTGCCACCGCTGCATATAATGTGGTGATTAACGGAACAATCCAAGCGCGCTATTACGTCTTCAGCTACCTGGATACCACTGGCGTGAATATCGGGACCGGGGCGACTATTGATTCTACCAACCATCTCCAAGACGGAAGTTTTCTCTATCCGGTTAACAACACGACAACCTTGCTTACACTGCAAAAACAAGTTCCCACCAACACCTTAAATAATATGATTTTCGACCTAAATGGTTCAGCTGCTACGGGAACCATTAATATTAATACGACCAATGCCGCCGCAGGCACTCTGACTCTGGATAATTTTTTTGGTAACCTCGGTGGTCTGAGCTATGACGTCGATCCCACTTACCTCTTGTCCTGGTTGGGTTCCACCAACACCATCAATCTGACTCGCGGCGGAAGTGGGCCGGCCACGGTCAATGCCGGCTCCACCCATAATATGGGGCGTTTTGCTTTCACCCAAACCAATGCCGGTGCATCCTTCCTTGATACGGATTTAACCACGTTGAAGCTCTCCCTCACAGGGACGGGCTCGGCCAATGATGTGAGCGCGGTGAAAATTTATTATGATCCTAACTGTGTTGGAAGTAGCGGTACGTTGATCGGCACGGGTGCTTATGGCGGCAATCCGGCCACCGTGACCTTTAACATCAGTGCCGGTGCGGCCCCTGTTCAGGCGGATTCGACCTCGCCACCAGTTCGCTGCATTTATGTGGAATACGTCATGGCCTTGGGGGCGATCAACGCTAACACTGTGGGCGTCAAGATTCAGAGTTCCAGTGATGTCAGTAACAGTGAAGGTTACGCCATTGCCTCGGGCACGGCCCCGCCGGTGGATTTGGGAACGGCGGCCACCATTGCAGGAGCGAGTTTAACCAGTTGGACTGGGGCAACCAATACTACCTGGGGGACGGCCGGCAACTGGACCGCAGGTGTTCCCACCAGTGCTAAAACTTGCGAGATCAATGCGGCTGCCAACAATCCGACCATTGGTTCGGGAGTTACGGCGACTTGTAAAAACGCCATCATTGGAACCGGCACCCTCACCATGACTGACGGCACTTCGATTCTTGAGGTTTATGGCAGTTTCCAAAATACCGGTACGTTCACCCAGGGGACGGGGGTTTTAAAGATTCGCGACGACGGGGTGACCGCGACCGATCAGAACATTGAGAGCAGCTCAACTTTGACCTCCATGACCTTTAATAAAACGGCCGGCGGAACAGCAGTCATCAATACCAACATGACGATAACCACCCTGAGTATTCCAGGTGGTTCAGTCTTCACCTTCCAGATTCCTTCCGGCAAAACCCTGACGCTTGGAAACAGTCTGACCATCAATGCCGGGACCTTCCAGATTGACGGTGGAGCGACCCTCAAGATGCCAAACTCTTCCACCTTCCAGGTGGATGCGGGCGGTACCTTAAAAATGGTAGGGAGCAGCTCAAGCAACACCGCGATCATGACATCAACGGCCGGGGGGAATTCTTTCAATGTCGTCGTGAACACAGGTGTTATTAACGCCCGCTATTACACCTTCGATCATCTTGGAACGAATGGTGTGGATATTAAGTCCACCGCCACGATTGATGGTACGAATCACTTGCAAGACGGGATTTTCACCTATCCGGTGAGCAACAGCACCACCTTTTTAAAATTAAGACAGCATGTGCCTACGGACACCATGGCGAACTGCAAATTTGATTTGAATGGCTCGAGCGCCACGGGCACGATCAATATCGACACCACGGATTCGACCGCAGGAACGCTGACCTTAAACGGGTACACCGGTGATGTTTCCGGTCCGAGCTTTGATACCGATCCAAGCTATGCTTTGAGTTGGACGGGAGCGACGAATACCATCGATATCACTCAGGAGGCCACAACAGCGGGAACGCTGAACGCTGGAACCACCTATAACATGGGACGCTTCGGCTTCAAGCAAAAACAGGCCGGTGCGAGTTACAGTAATGCTGATTTGATTTCGCTTAAATTGACACTGACTGGAACGGCGGCACTCACCGACATTGCGCAGGTTCGAATTTATTATGATTCTGCCTGCAGTGGCTCCGCTGGTACGCTGATAGGCACAGGGGTGTTTAGCGGCAGTCCGGGCACCAAGACATTTACTATCTCTGCTGGTGCGGCGACCGTTCAGGCCCATGCCACGACACCGCCCAAGCGTTGTATCTATGTTGAATACGATCTTGCTGGTGGCGCAACCAATAATAACACCGCCGGGGTTTCCATCGCTGCAGGTACGCATTTTAGCAATGATCAGGGTTACCTCATCAGCAGTACGACCCCTGCGCCCATCACCTTGGGTACCGCAGGTACCATCGCAGGTGCATTAACGACAACTTGGACAGGGGCCACGGACACAGACTGGGCGACCGCTGGAAACTGGACCGGTGGCGTCCCTGACTCGACTAAAAACTGCATCATTAATGATGTCGCTAATGATCCGGTCATCGCCACGGCTTCCACCGGTTCGTGCAAGAAGCTGACCAATAACGGGGTCATTACCTTGAACGCCGCAAGTTCCGAACTTGATGTGTACAGCGATTTGGAAAATTATGGAACTATTACCACCAATGGTGGCACATTAAAAATTACGGATGCTGGCGTGAGCACTAATCATACTATTACCAGCTCCACCGCTTTGACCACATTGACCTTTGACAAAACTAATGGCGGGATCGTGCAGGTCGGCGGCACCAATCTACAGATTACAACCCTGACTATTCCTGCCTCATCCAGCTTTGAATTCAAGATTGCCAATGCCAAGAACCTCATTCTCGCCAACAGTCTGACGGTTAATGGTGCCACTCTGACCATTGATCCGGGCGGCACTTTGAAGATGGGCACTGCAACGACCTTGACTGTCGCCACGGGCGCAACGTTGAAGATGATTGGTACCTCGGGCAGTTACGCTGTTATGAATTCCACCGGGGCAACAGATAAATACAACGTCGTCATCGACGGAACGATTCAGGCCCAGTTCTACACCTTCGATCACCTGAACACCGGAGGCGTGACGATAAACAGTGGCGCCACCATTAACACCACTTATCACCTGCAAAACGGAAAATATATTTATCCTGTTAGTAACGGGACCACCTTGCTGACATTGAAAAAGGTGGTCCCCACCGATTCCATGTATGGCTGCCATTTTGATTTAAATGGTTCCGCGGCAACCGGTACTGTGAATGTGGATACCACAAATATAGCGACTGTCGGAACTTTGGTGTTTGATGCCTACACCGGAAATCTTTCTGGCGAGTTGCTGGATAATCCTGGCGTCAATTATGTCATAAGCTGGACCGGGGCCTTGAACACCATCAATGTGACCAATGAGGCTTCAAGTCCGGGGTCGGGCAATGCCGGCTCAACTTACAATATGGGGCGCTTTGGTTTTACACAAACCATCGCCGATAGTGCTTATGTCGATACCAATATCACCAGTCTGAAGTTGACTCTGACTGGAACTGGGGTGGCCGCCGATGTGGCCCAGGTGCGAATTTATTATGATTCGGCCTGCAGTGGCAGCGGTGGAACACTTTTGGGCTCGGGAACATTTGGGGGTAGCCCGGCATCCGTGACCTTCTCCGGTTTGTCTGGGGCTACGGTCCAAAAAGATGCCACCACGCCACCGAAGCGTTGTGTCTACGTTCAGTATGACATTGCCTCAGGCGCCACCAATAATGCCACGGTCGGTGTGAAAATTAATGCCAGTGGCGATATGGTGAATAGCGCCAGTTATACCATTGCAGCGGGTACACCGGCCCCGATCAGTCTGGGTTCCGCCATGACGATTATTGGTGCCACCTCCACAACTTGGACAGGAACAACCAGCACGGCATGGAACACGGCCGGTAATTGGACGGCAGGTGTGCCAAGCTCAACAGTGAGCTGCACGATTAATGATGCCACCAATGATCCGGTGATTAATGCCATCACCGCCAATTGTAAGGATATGACCATCGGTACCGGCATCGTCACGATGACGAACGCCACGGCGGCGGTCTTGCAGGTCTATGGTAATTACAGCAATAGCGGCACGCTCACTCAAAATGATGGAACTTTCCGTCTGGTGGATGCGTCGGGTTCGGCCCAGACAGTCACCAGCTCTTCCGCTATCACAGCTCTGACTTTCACCAAAACCGCTGGTGGTAGTGTGACCGTCAATACCTCTGCCTTGACCATCACGACCCTGACCATTCCTGCGGGTTCAAACTTTAACTTCATCGTGCCTAACGGCAAGACCTTGACCTTGACCAATGGCCTGACTCTTCCTGCTGCGACCTTTGATATTCAAAGTGGTGGAACGGTCAAGGTCGGAAATACCAAAACCATTACGGTCTCAGGCGGAACCTTCAAAATTACCGGCGTGGCTGAGGCCTATCCGCAAACCGCCAGCACCAAAGGCAAGATTACGGTTGATGGTGCAGGCACCTGGGATTTGGTGGCCACCTCCGGAAATGTTTATCTGGAAGGATTTATCTTGGATTACATGGCACCGGCCGGCGTGCAAATTAATGGCACAACCAATTTGACCCAACTCCGCGGTGGACAGTTTACCAATCTCTCCAACACTTATGCCTCAGTGAAGGCGATTCAGCTTAATACCACCGGAACGGTGCCGGTCACCGCCCAATGGGTGGGATGGAACTGGACGCCGAATAATACCATTCCGGCCAACACCGACGCCTATAAGGTTATTTCCAGTGCCACCAATGGTTGCGGTAATAGTTCGATTGATTTCGATGGCTGGTTTGGCGACTGGTTTGATGATGCCTCCATTTCGACTTTTGATGCCATGACGAAGGTGACTCAGGTGGCGTGCACCATTACTTTGAGTGCCGCCCGTTCGCCCGTCAGTATCGCCTCTTTCAGCGCTGTCGGTTATGACGGAGCGGTTGATCTCCATTGGAGAACGACCTTTGAGGTCGATCATCTGGGATTCAATGTTTACCGCAGTAACAGTGATGGCAGCGAGTACCAGCAAATTAATCAGCGCCTGCTCAAGAACATCAATAACTTTGGCGGGGCCGCGGGGAACTATCGTTTCATTGACAACAACGTGGTCAATGGTCAGACCTATTATTATTACATTGAGGATGTGCACGTTAATATGGTGACGAGGAAATTGCACGGGCCGCGCATTGCTACACCGCTTGCGGGCTTCGGTGCACCTGCCGCTGATGATCCGGCCGACAACTCGGATTCCAATGATGATTTGGGTGACCAAAGCACCGCTGATCCGTCCATTATTGCCAATCCAAGTTTCAAAGATCTGGGCAATGGTGCGGTTATTCTCTCGCAAACCAGCACCGATTTACGTTTGGAAATTAATCCTCCCGCGCCCACCTTTAGTGCGGCGGCCTGGAATGCCACCTACGATGAGGCGGCGATTATCGGCTACACCAAAACTCAGGCGGTCGGTCATCCCGAACTCCTAGAGCGCATCCTATTTATTGAAGTCTATGAGGGCACGACTTCCGCCGCCGTCAGCGACAGCTCGGTGGTGACCGCGGTCATTGCTGGACACAAAATCACGCCCGCGCCCGCCTGGAATGACAATGGCTCGGGTGTGTTGGTGTCGTCCTATGCGGAGAACGCCGGCGTCTATGCTCAGAACAGCGCTTCGCCTTCGACCCATTTCAATGTGCAAACTGATATGGTCTCCATTGGTTATAAAAAATATCTGCGGGTGGTGATCAATCCTCTCCGCTATAATCCGGTCAGCCGCGATCTTACTTACGCTTCCAAAATTACCATCGACATCGGATTAAACGGTTCAACCTGGTCTATCGGCGCGCCTGCGGATGCGGATTTCACCGCCCATCCCTCCGTCTTCGCCAACAACCTGCGGATTAATTACAATCAGTCGGGCGTCTATAAGCTGACCTACGAGGATTTGGTCAATTCCAGTGTGGAAGCGCCTTTTGCCGGCCGGCCGGTGTCCGAGTTCAGACTTTATCACAACGGCGTCCAGGTTCCGATGATGGTGGAGAGTGCGACCGGTTCGTTTGGCCCGAATGATTATGTTGTTTTCTTCGCGCCCTATGATCGCCTGATTGACGACACCAAGAGTGAGGTGATTCTGGCTTCTTCCGATCTCTACGATGATAGTGGGGCGGTGAGAATCGGCGTGGTCGATTGCAATCCTGATGGTGCGGGTGTTTCGTCACAGGTTGAAGTTTTGTATACCGCAAGTGCCGAGCAGAATTTAATGGCCCTTCTAAATACTCCGGTTGCGGATAATCATGATCACTTTTACTGGAAGATGATTTACGCGCCAGGTGCCGCTGCCGCTCAATACTTGGATGTCTCGGCCAATCTAACCAAGTTAAATACGGCTTCCAGCACCACGGTCAAAGTCAAAGTCTACGTCAAGGGAATACCCGATGCCACGGGAGATGTTCAGCATCACCTGGGCATTTATCTCAATGGTGCCGCTCCTCTCAAAGCGCAAAGTTATTTCTGGTCCAATGAGCCCCATGTGGAAACCTTTGAGATTGCCGCCAATCAGTTTGTGGTCGGCGCTAATACCATTAAGGTGAAGGTCATGGGAGACACTCAGCCCCTTGGCAAATATGAGATCGTCTATCTCGACAGGGTCGAGGTGATCTATCCGGGAACTTTTGAGGCCGCCTCGAACCGTGCCACGGTTGCCAATATGCCGGCCTACTCCATTGTCAAAATCAATGGATTTACCAATAGTAATATCGTGGTTTATGACATCACCTCACCAGCTGCCTTTAAAGAGATGGTGAATCCTTCGATTACGACCAGCGATAGTGGTGTCACCTATGATGTCAAATTCTCCACTGAAAGCTACACCCCGGCCACCAACCGCAACTACCTTGCCATGACGGCCGGAGGCGAGCTCAAGCCAGTCGCTCTCTCACTGACCCGAGGTTTCGAGCGCGCGCTCAAAGATACCGATAATGCCGCCGACCTTATTATCATTGGCACCAAAGACCTTCTGGGTGCTGCCGAGGACCTGGTGGCCAAACGTGAAAGTGATGGCCTGCGCGTGGCCCAGGTGGAGCTGGAGCAAATTTACAATGAGTTCTCAAACGGCCAAGTTTCCAGTGCTGCCATTCGCGATTTTGTGACGTATGCCTTGAGTAACTGGACGGCCCCAGGGCCTAAATATCTCCTGCTCTTAGGTGATGGTACCATCGATCCACGCGACATCTTGGGTTATGTTCCTACTCGTGTGAAGATGCCCATGGCCCTGATGTTGGGCACCACCTATGACTTTGCCGCTGACAACTGGTTTGTGGAGACCTCCGCAACCAGCTACATCCCCACTATGGCGGTTGGCCGCATCCCCACTAGCGATCCGGCGGTATTGAGTGACTACATTGATAAAATGTTGAGCTATGAAGAGGGTACGGGCGTGCCGGACGCAGGACTGAAGAAGATGGTTTTCATCGCGGATGAGGATCAGATTGGTGGCGGCAATGAGAACTTTAAAGTGCGCACCAATTCGTTGATCGCCGCCGATTCTTTGCTGTCCTCTGAGTTTACCTCGACCGGCGTGTATCGTGAGGATATGGCTTCCAATGCCGCCACCAAGGCCGCCATCGTCGACAGCTTCACCCAGGGCCCGCTCTTGATTAACTATTTAGGCCATGGTGCGGAAAATATGTGGGCAGATGAGCTGGTGTTTGAAAATGCCGATGCCGAGTCCCTGACCAATGAGAAGCTTCCTATTGTCATGACCTTGAGCTGTCTTAACTCACACTTCTTCAACCCAGACATTGACGATCTGTTCGGAGAGACCATCGGCGAGAAGCTGATTTTTAATCCTGACGGCGGTGCCATCGCCTTCTTTGGCTCCACTACAATGACCACGCCTCCGGCGCAAAACAAACTGGCGCAGATGTTCTATGACGAGTTGGCGAATCGTGTGAAGGAGCCTTATCAGCACATCAGAATTGGCGACATCGCCTTGAATACCAAAGTGGCCTTAGGAAATGACATCTATATGAAGGATATGGTGCGAGGGTTTACGTTGTTTGGCGATCCTTCCATGCCGTTACCTGAGAAACTCTTCCCACCCGTGCCGGTCCTGGTTGAGAAACCCAAAGAGCAGGTAGCAGCTCCGACCCCTGCCAAATCCAAAGGCTTTGGCTGCTCGGCCAATGCTTCAGAAGGTAGCGCTTCGGACGGTGTGGATGGGGTCTTGGAATTTGTGACGATGCTGGCGCTGATCTTTGTTGGGCGAAGAGTCACCAGGAAATTCGAAAAGGTTACCTAAACAGTTTTACCCATTTATTGACCGAGCCTTGGTTGATTAATGTATAACTTCGACTTAGCTTCAGTTGATTTTATTATAAAATTGACGTAACATATTGATAAGACGTACCTTGAAAAGCGGAAGGACATTATTCAAATGTATACCAGAGTTTGCGACCTCAAGACGCTTTCTTTGAAAAAATCACTCTTTCTTTTTGGGCCAAGGAGTACTGGTAAAAGCACTCTTTTGAAAAAATTATTTGGCACAAACAGATATATCAATCTTCTTAAATCCGATATTTTTTTGCGTCTCTCGGAACGTCCCGTTGTTATACGAGATATTATTAAAGAAATTGTCGAGCACGGCCCCGGGGATGAGGGGCCAATTATTATTGATGAGATTCAAAAATTACCCATTCTTCTTGATGAGGTGCACGACCTTATCGAATCGCAAGGAATTAAATTTATTCTCACAGGGAGCAGCGCTAGAAAATTAAGGCGAAGCGGGGTCAATCTTCTCGCAGGAAGGGCATGGCAGGCGAATTTGTTCCCACTAGTCTATGCAGAAATTCCAGAATTTAATTTGGAAAAATATCTTCTTTACGGTGGATTGCCGCAGGTTTATTCATCACAATCTCCCGAGGAAGAGCTGGATGCTTACTTGAACATCTATCTGAAGGAAGAGATAAAAGAAGAGGCCCTGGTTCAGAATTTCGTCAATTTTTCGCGCTTTCTAAAAATCTCTGCCTTATCAAATGCCAAGCAAATAAATTACTCGAATATTTCGCAGGAAACCGGAGTTCCCGTCACGACGGTAAGGGCCTACTTTGAAATTTTAAGCGATACATTTGTGGGATTCACTTTGGAGCCGTGGCATGAATCTAAAAAGCGGAAGGCCGTCAGTGCGGCAAAGTTTTATTTTTTTGATATAGGTGTTGCAAATTATCTTAATGGCAGAAAGGTAATTAATAGAAATTCTGACGATTTTGGAGAGGCCTTTGAACACTGGATGGCAATGGAACTTCGGGCGTACTTGTCGTATCAAAGAATCAAAGAACCTCTTACTTATTGGCGAACAACCAGCAAAGAAGAAGTCGATTTTATTATCGGAAATAAGGTTGCCATTGAAGTTAAGTCCACAACTAAAGTATTAGAAAAACATCTGAAAGGCCTAAAGCGCCTTGCAGAAGAAGGCATCATCCAGTGTTTGTTTCTTGTTTCCTTCGATGAGATCGAAACCAAAACGAGCGATGGAGTTCGCACGATTCATTGGAAGAATTTTATCAATGATCTCTGGACTGGAAAAATTATTTCTTGATCGGCCGATGCTTCAGATGGTGGCGCTTCCGGCGCGATTAATGGTATCCTTGAGCTATTAATCTTGTCATTGGCCGCGGCTATGTTGTCCCCAAAATGTAATCGAGGATTCACTCTTGCAGAACTGATGGTTGCGGCCGGAGTTCTCGGTATCTTATCTCTCGGTGTTCTCCACTTAATCACCAATATGATGAAGTCTAAAGACGATTTTCAGAGTCGTGTGGATCAGCTAGCGGCCAGGATCGGAGTTGAGCGCGTCCTGGCCGATTACCGTCTCTGCGCCACCGCCCTTCACGGTGAAAATGGAAAGGGGATTCAGCTTGATCAGATCAACCAGGAGGCCCTGCCTGATCAGGAGCGTCCGGAGAGGGAGTTAAGCAAAAAATATATCGTCACTTCCATTCAGCCCTTTCAAGAGGTTTTGCTGGAAGAGGGGAAGAGCTTTTCCGGAATTACTGTGGGGAAAATATCGTTGGATAAAATCTTGATCGGCTCCAACCCGACCAGGCATCGTTTTCGCCTGAACCTCAATGTGCCTCTGCTCGACAGCAAGAGCAAAGAGGTGAAGAAGTCCTTGAATTGGCCCATCGAAGTCAGAGTAGATTCTGATGACAATAATCTGATTGTAAAGTGTCAGCTGCATTTTCTTGATTCGCCACACGACGATAACTCGCGTGTTGAATGTGTGAACTGGGGATTCGATTCCCGCGGCATGGACACGGGGCTTTGCTCGCGAGGAACACAAGGTGGCTTTGCGATTACCAAAGCTTCTCCCTCCGGCGATAAAGACAACGGTGTGGGAGCGACCTGGCGTCGCGCTGATTTTGCCATTGATCATGAAATTTATGGTTGTGCGGCACTTCCAACTCAAGATTCAAAGTTGTTCATTACCGGCGTCTGCTGGGGAGAGGGCCTCTGGTTAATCAAATCCATTGGCCCGACCGAGCACGAGAAGCAGGAGATTAAAGAGAAAACTTTCATCTCACACCGGGTAAAAAATAAAGAAATTTTGGGCTGCCTTTCCGTCCCAAGTCTTGACGGGAAAATCGCGCAATCTGGTGTTTGCTGGGGGGATGGACTTTATCTGATTAAAACGACAGCGGGCAAAGAAGGTATTGAGCTGGACTGGAATGTGGCCACCCATCTCCCGGATGTCATGTTTACCTCGTGCATTTTGCAAGATTACCATTACTCCCCGACGAAAGGTCAGCCCGAGTGGAATATCCTCTGCACCAGCATGGCGGGAATTGCTTTTGTCAAACTGGGACAGTTGGACTCTGTGGATGGGGACAAGGGCATCTCCCTCCCGTGGCGTGCGACCCTTCATGATTAAAAGAAAAGACCGTCCTGCAAACTCCATGTTCGCAGGACGGTCAGTTTTAGGCGGGATCAGTTCTGCGGGGCCCAAGGCCATCCTCTGGCCTGTCTTTGGGTATTTTGGTGGGCAACCAATCTCAATTTTGATGTCGCAAACCAGCTTCCATGAGATTGATGCGCTAGTTTTCTCTTTTTATGCGGCCTTCAAAAACAGTCCGGTATTTGCAGATTGCAAGTTCTGATCATCCTGATTCTGTTTGATCAGATTGGCCTTATCTTCGTGGGCCACTTGATAGCTGGTATGCTGATCCAGCATACAATTGGCGAACTGGGATTTCTTGATCGGGGCAAAGTCCCAGTTGCACTCTGCAAATTTGCTCTGGTTGAATTGGCAAAAGTCCACCTGTGTAAATTGAAAACTGCAATTTTCAAACGAACAGCTTGTAAACATGCAATTTTCAAACTTTGTGCCATAGAAGACGCAGTCCTTGAAGGTTATCCCTTTGAAAACAGAGAGGGAGAAGAGGGATCCTGCAATGGTTAACCCGTTGAAATTTCGTGACTCAAGGGTTTCATTGGAGATGATCTCATAGGCCGAATCAAGCTGTTGGGTGTTGGGGTTTTGGGGTAATTGGGCATATGTTGTTGTTTTCACTTGGCACCTCCAAGGACTGGTCTTACAACAATCATACTGCAATTGACTAATTGCGTCAAGCAATATTTTTGCATCAAGTTATTTTTGTGCATTCCGATCAGTAATTGCAGGAGGTTACTATGGCAGAATTTAATAAGGACAAGGTTGAGATGTTCCTAGGCGTCGTGCGGAAGTACATGCAGATGCGCGGGGTTGGCTCGCAAAAGGACCTTGCCACCTTAACTGAGATCGGAATTTCTACCATGAGTCGCTTCCTTAATCAGAAGACCACTGACTTAAATGCCCAGATGATTGCCAAGATCACCGCCTGCCTCAATATTCCTCTGCACGAGATGATCGACTTTGTGGAAGAAAATTTCGCCGATAAATTTATTCGCCTGGTGAAGTTCTATAAGGATGAGGAGGTGAATAAGGGAACTCTGAGTAAAGAGCAGACGAGCACCTCTCCATCGCTAACGCCGGAGGCGCCGCTTACTCCTCAAGAAAAAGATCGGCGTGCGGGTGATGAAATGATGACGGCCCTTAACGAGACTCTGGCACCTAGTGGGGAAAGACAAGAAGGCACGGCCCAGCAAGAAGCCAATGCCTACGTCAAGGTCACGGCCTCTGGAAAGCGCATCCATATCCCTTTCGGGACGGAAAAGGATCCAAGTGAGTTGAGTGTGCGGGACAAGTTAGCGCAACTGACTCCGCGCCAGAAGGCCTATATGGCAGACTTTCTTAATCTCGATGTGGAAGGGCGCGATCTCATGGTGGATCTCGGCGGCTCTATCTTTCGCTACTTTCGCCAGAAAGGGATGAACTTTTAATGTCGTCTAAGAAATAGGCACTTACCAGAAATCAAACATCAATCCTGCCTGTAACTCTTTGTTTTACAGAGAATTCGATCGGCACCTCCATTGCATTCACAACTCCATCCCATTTTATTTTTACTGTAAACCAGGAGTTGTTATGAAAAAAATCGCCCTACTTCTTTTGACCTTGGCCAGTGTCGCCCATGCCTCCTCAGATAGATATGTCATCGAAGGAGATCTCGATCTCGCTTCGAGCAGTGTTAAAAAGGTGGGAGGACAAGTTTCTCATAAGCTGAAGTATCATAAGGCCTTGATCGCCCACTTAAGTAATAGTCAGGTCAGATCCCTAAAGCAAATCGCCTCCTCCTTAGAAATCGAAAAAGATGGAATGGTGGAAGTCCAGGGCAAACCCACGGGCGGAACAACGACTCCACCGCCCGAAACTGTACCATGGGGGATAACCCATATTAATTCTCAAGGTGCCTGGAATACATCCAGAGGTCTTGGCTCCATCGTCTGCGTCGTCGATACAGGCGTGCAGAGAAATCACCCAGATCTCCAGGCCAATGTGATGGGCGGAGAAAATTTTATTGTGAGTCGCGGTGCTATTGATCCTAACAAGTGGGATGACGATAACGGGCACGGCACGCATGTGGCAGGAACCATTGCCGCTCTCGATAATGAAATTGGCGTGGTCGGCGTCGCCCCCGAGGCCTCGATTTTTGCCGCTAAAGTTCTCGATCGTCGCGGCTCGGGATACAACTCTGATATCGCTGAAGGCATTCGCTCATGCATTTCCCATGGTGCCCATGTCATCAATATGAGTTTGGGTGGCCCGAGTGATTCCACTGTTCTCAAGGCCGCCGTTCAGGAAGCCTATGCGGCCGGATTGGTGATTGTTGTGGCCGCAGGAAATGAATCAGGCCCTGTTTCTTATCCTGCCAAATATTCTGAGTCCATCGCCGTTTCGGCCATCGATTCCAGCAACCGGCTTGCCTCCTTTAGTAATTTTGGGCCGGAGGTGGATTTCGCTGCACCCGGTGTCTCAGTTCTATCGACGACCAAAGGTAGCACCTACGTAACTTACAACGGGACGAGCATGGCTTCGCCTCACGTGGCGGGAGTAGCAGCGCTCATGCTCTCGTCCGGCCTGAATACGCTTAAGTCTCGCGATATTGGCCTTGCACCAGAGGCCCAAGGACAAGGTTTGATCGATTCTCTTCTCTCGGTTACCCCGTAGAAAAATTACCCGCTTCCTGCTCCGGCCTTGACACAAATTTAGACTCCTTATATGGTCCCTCCACTCTTGGAGGGACTGTCTATGAAAAGCAATATCTTGATATTGGGCTGTGCTTTGGCATTGAACTGCAGTCCGCTAAGCGCCAGTGAGGTGGATAGTTTCTCCCACCGTTACGAACTCAAAGAAGACGCCTCTCCCATTTTGAATACCTTTACCAACGCCCGCATTGATCGCGCCCTGGGCGAAGCCAATCAATATATCGGATGCAATGAGACAGTTCTGCGAAAAAAGTTAAAGAAATATTTAAGCGGCGATGTTATTGCCGGGCCGGTGGAAGCCTATGTGAACGCCAACCTTGACGGCGATATTCCGGCCATCCGCTATCCTCGAAGTCAGTCGATCTATCGTGAGGTAAAATTTCTGGAAGCTCCCGTGCTGGTGATTTTTAAAAGTGCCGTCGGGGCCATCGTGCAAATTGATACGCCAGAGGGGAAGGTGGTCGTCGGTGCCGATAAGTTCGGCCACTTCTTCACCGAAGGTTTGGTCTATTATAAAAGGGCCTTTGAAAAAAAACGCGGAGTCCAGAAGGTCCTCGATTGGGGCGTGCGAACCGAGAAAGGGAAGTTCGGCCTGCTCACTACCGCCACCTATTCCAATGCTGATCTCGTCGCCAACTACAACGGGATGACTTTTTGGGCCAACTTAATCGAGAAAAAGTTCCAAGCGCCCGGCCCCTATTTCGCCTGCGATCGCGGCGAATGGAAAAAGCTCAAAGAATTTGACTGGCGCAACTATGTTGATGCCGGCTTCGACGAGGGCATCAACTGCAACCGCTACACCGAGCGCGTTGGCAAAAAAGTGAAGAAGGCCTTGGCCCAGCTGGAGGCCCAGAGTGGCCAGTCTTTTACCTGTCCGGTGGCCTCAGGCCGTCTCGCTCTTCTCAAAACAAAATATGGAGATTCCGCGCCATATCTCTTGTACTCCAAGTAATATTGTCGAAAGTTTAGACGGCCCCGTGTAAAAAATACCATTCCCCGGCGAAGTGGGTTCCAAGTCTTGGCAATCACAACAGTGCTTTGGCACTGAAACTGCATTTCTCTGAGCATTCATCATCATCGGGGAATTTATGAACAATATTATACGTCTTGTCGTCATCCTTTTCCTATCCGCCTCAGTCACGGTCCAGGCCCAGCTAAGTTGCGAAGGCGAAGCCTGCTTTGAAAGTAAGTGTTATGGCGAGCGATGTATCAATACGGCGAAGGAAAATGCCGCCATGGAAGTTTGGCGAAAACTCAAAGAGAAGTCCAAAACCGATCCCATGTTCAGTCGCGAACTTCTGGGCGTTGTGGCGGTCGGGGCCGGTGTCGCGGGGACGGTCGGCTATGCCAGCTATGCCAATTATCGCCAAGGCCTGGAGCTTGCGCAGAAAACTTCGGCGCTTCTTCGCGAACAAGGTCGCGTAATCGCCATGGGAATTGAAAGGGCACTGGCCCCAGAAATTCAACGTTTCTCCGAGGCCCTCATCCAAAAGAATGCCAGCAATGCGGCCCAAGGTCTGGCCAAGCTGACCGCTGCAGAATCGGAAGCGCTCATTCGCACTGGCCTGCAAAGTCCTAATGTGAAGGAAAGAATTATTGCAAGTTTAACCAGAACTCTCTCCAACTCGTCGGCGAGAGAAACCGCCAAAGAAACGGCCGAACTGATTTATCACTCCTCCATTCGAGATTCTCGCGGAATTATTGCGCGAAATTGGAACAACTTAGTGAGCTTGTCTGAGCAAGGAATTGTTCAGGTTTCAAAATTTGGAACAAGCATCGCGAAACCCATCGCCGAAAAAATAATGCCCTACTTATCCAAGGCCTCCACGCAGAGAATCCTGGCAGGCCTGGCCCGGTCGTCAGGAAAAGGTGTCCTGGCAACCTGTGCCCGCTGGGCCCGCGGGATTTTCAAACCACGAGTGGCCGGCGCTTTAGGTGGCTCCGTATTAACCGTCGCCATGATCCTGCTTGAGCCTTCGCACTTGGCCGCTGGAACGATGGATGCCGCCTACACCGAGAATCCAGCATCTCTACTCGCCCTTAACGAAGAGCAGGCCCGTCACTGGATTCATCAATACTCTTCCGTTAGAACATCGCTGATGAGCCTTGGTCTGGTCTCCTTGAACAATCCGGAAGAGTCTCATTACTCAGAAGAAAATGGCATCTGCGAAGGCGCCGACGAAGTTCAGCCCATTGCAACCGAAGAACAATTGCAATGTTCTTAGAAAGTGCCACACGCCTTTGGGTAGCAATGCTGCATTAGACGCGTTCCTCTACCGCGAAGAGCGTGGCACTACTGCCTCATGGCGCTTTCGATTGCTTCGCCAAGCCCCGCATGAGTCATCTGAAGTTTGACATTGTTTAGGAAGAAGGTCGGGGTGCCGCCAACGCCGTTGCCGGACAGCATCTGATTGGTTTTTAGGACATGTTCTTTGGCTGCCTGGCTATCAATGCAAGCATCAAATTTTTTGAGATCGAGTCCCACGGTGAGGGCGACGTCGCGGGCCTTTTTAAGGTTGGCGCTGAGATCTTCGGCCGGTTCCCCTTTGGCATGGGCGCTGTGATCGTGAACCTCGGTGGATTGCTTTTCAAAGGCGGCGTTGTGATATTTCCAAAATTTTTCCTGGTTTTCCTTTTCAGCGCAGTAAGCGCCGCGAATCCAGGTGCCGCTCATGCCGTTCGGATTGAGAGAGTAATTGATCTGAACAAATTTGATTTTGTCCTTGAATTTTTCCAGGACTTTTTTCACCTCCGGATGAATCTGCTGGCAATGTCCGCACATATAGTCCGAGGCCTCGACCAGAGTGAACTTTGCATCTTTTGGGCCGAGGGTAGGGTAGGAAGCCGTTTCTATGTTGGCAACGGGTGGTACGGGTGCGGCCACCAGGAATTTAAATCGGCCGTTGGCTTCAAGTCGTTTGAGTTCCAAAGACGCCAAGGAAGCCAATTTTTGGGCGCGCAAAAAATTCTCAATTTGAGGTTTCACCTGCTCATAGGTAACCTGGGGAGGAATGGAAGCTTTCTTTTCCTCGTAGAATTTCTTAACCTCACTATCGCTAACTTTGCCGCCCGGAAGGAGGGCCTCAAGCTGAGGCAGTGTTTTCAGGTCCTCAGATTTAGACAGGGCCAGGCGTAGGGCCAGGTCTTCAACGATGCCGCGGGTTTTTTGATAAGACTGAAATTGGTCGTTGTAGTAAAGGTCTTTTAGCTCGCCAGGGAGCTGTTCGCGGGAATAATTTTTTCCATCCAGCGTAAAAAGGGCACCGTCTGCGGGCACTGTCCCACTGGAGCAGCTGCCGAGACCGGCGGAAAGTTTAGTAGGGGCTTCAATGCCCACAGGTCTAAATGTTAAGAATCCTACGAGAATTCCAACAAAGAGCGCCCCAATACTGATTGCAATCCACTGTGAGTTTTTCATTGATTTCCCTCTGCTAAATGTCTCTATAAGGTACTGATATTTGGTTAAATTGTCACACCCTAAATTAATTACAGTTTTTTCGAGCGGGGTTTCGAATTGTGATAAAATTCTGCTCTATGAAATCATTTTTCCTTTTTGTGTACTGTTTTTGTATGTCTTTCTGTTTCTCCAGCTACGGGCAAGAATTGGATTCGGCCCCCTTCTTTTTTAAAACCAGAACTGAAAGCATCACGGATAAATTTCACTTCAAAATTGAAAATGGCGTGATCTATTCCAATCGAATCGGTCAACGTTCCTGGGTGCTATTCGACGGCTCAGGCGTTCCCACTGAAAATCAGAAGGCCCTGACTCGCGAGATTGTTGAAATCTCCGCCGATGGCGAAAATCTCATCGCGATCGACAGCTCCGGCCAAGTTTTTTACACCAAAATTGCCAAAGTTAAATGGCAGAAAAAATGGGGCAAGCCCCTGGCGAAGGTGTTGCACCTTGAGGAAAACCTGGCGTGGGGTATCTCACATCGTGGCCCCTACATGGAATTTTACAACGATATTCACGGCAATCCCCATCCCATCTTTGCCGGCGTCACGACTCTTTATCTGCTCAGAAAAAACGGTCATGAGATCGTCTACGTGGACCCCTGGATTCCCGCCGATTGGTGGCATCAGGTGGATTTGCCCTTTCGCGGGCGCATGATGGCGCGAAATATGAGTGTCAGTGCTTCGACCCTTTTCATTATTAACAACATCGGCGAGATGTACACGCGACTCTATGATTACGATACCTCAGGACAAAATCCCATTCTGCCTTACTCTTATAAAAACGACGTGAGGGAAGGAACCCGCAAAATCATTCGCTCGCTTCCCGCCCCCGATTGGCAGCTCCAACCGGCCATCAAGGTCGGCATGATCACTGAGAAAATTACCATTCTTCAAACCGGTGAGAAGGGTAATGGGGCCTTCGAGCTTCGAGTGGAAGGGATCGATGGTCAAGGGATGACGGGATATTATCGCAAAAAAATTTATGACAGTGAGTGGAGCTTCGTGGCCACCGGTCAGCAGATCGCCGGAAAATTTCTCGATACCAAAGCTGATCGCGCCGTGACTGCCCCCAAGACCAAAAATTATGGCGGCAAGATTTGGCTTAAAAAGCAGGAACTCTCGGTGCAGATTCTAGATTGCTCCCCGCTTATCTCTCCCGCCATTTTCAGGCTACAGGCCGGTGGTGAGAGCTTTGATTTCAAATTTCACATGCGCCGATATAAATATGAGAAAAAGGGCATGGCCTTCAAGGCAACGCTCGAGCTTTCCGATGCGTTCATCAAATCCCAAAATCCTGATGTGCAAAAAATTTGGAAAGAATTTTTCAGGCAAGAGCAGTTTATTGATTTTCACACCAAGATCGAGGACGCAAAATTATCCAGCAAAGAAAATCTCCATCAGTTTGGAGTCGACAAGGTGGCCGATGTTTTAACCTGGAAGTTAGGCTACCGTTTCTCCAAGGTGCTTCTGAAGGCCAAGTATCACCGACGCCTGCGTCTGAGCGTTTCAGAAATCTAGCCCGAATCTGTCTGGTCCTTGGACATCGTCTAAAGAATGAATAGTCGGATTCACTCTGAAATGTGATCTTTCAAAGGCTTAGAAGATTGTTTCTTGGCCCGGTACTTGCTCCTAAAAATCACGGGGTTTTTTGTAGGGGGTTCGTTTTATGAAGGGTCTTATCCTCTTCGCTTTATTATTTTCTGCTGTCACCTGGGCCGATCAGGCCACTTATAATTCACGCCTGGAAACCATCAGCGCGCTGGCCAATGCCAAACGTTGCTATTCTCTCTCAAACTCAGGTCTAAGCAGCGTTGAATTCGCCCGCCTTCGCGCCATCTGCTGGAAGGCGCAGCTGGGAGATGATTGGGCGGCCCGAAACCCGGTTTATAATTCGAAAACACTCAGTAAATTAGAGAGGCCTCTCACGGCCGAAGAGAAGGCCGCTCAAAAGGCCGCCGCTGATGCCGCTGCCGAGCAAGCGCGGAAGGATCAGGAGGCCGCGACCGCCTTGGCGGCACAAAAAAGTGCCTGCTTGGCCTTTGGAATTACGACTGTTCGATGGGACAGCGAAACCAAGAGCTGCCAGTGCCTTCAGCAAGATTACACATTAAGAAATGGCCAATGTCTGTCGCCCTTGATGGTCCAGCTTGAACGACAAAGACAAATTTGTCAGGATGCTGGTCCCGATGTGGAGCGAGTTCCAGACCCTGATCACCCTGGTGCGGAAATTATCTGCCGATTACCCCGACCCAGGACGACTGTCTCGTTACTTTCGGTTTGTCGACCGAGAGTGCATTATATGGGGACCTTCGATTTCACGGCGCTTGGTTTACCCCCTCAGTCTGCTGACACTCACTGCGTGATGAACCATAGTCGTGGTTTACTAGAACAGTTCGGTCCAGATAGCGATCAACGAGCACCTTCCGTTAACCCGGAACTGCGTGATTATTTAGACTCAATCGTTTTGCGCTAGTAGAGATGGAGTGTCCCTGTCAGGCACTTATCTTTTTTATGTCGTTTCCCGAAGAGTTTTGGCAATGGAAGCCAAACGTCTTACCGCAATTTTTCTTTTTGTGCTGATGTCGTGCCTGAGCACTCCGAGCTGGGCCATGCCCGGCCATGTGGAGATGTGGTTTTTAAAAGAGCCCAAGGCCGGCGCATTGATTCAATGGCTGAATTTACAGTACGCCTTTGCCGTGAAAACCGGACCCCTTACCGCCCAGGTGGATGAGGAAAAATGTATTCCGACTGAGGGTGGCTGTTTCCATCCCCAGTACGGACTGATTGAGGGTGGCGGCAAGGAAAAGGAAAAAGCTCCCGTCTTTGAAGAGCCAAAGCGGCCGGGGATTCCGGACTTTGAACAAGAAGATGAGAGGGGAGAGGCGTCTCCTTCCTCGGGCAAATTGAAAACCATTAACAGTGACCAGACGGAAAAGATAGATTGCGATAAGGGACAGTTTTTTGATCTCTACTGCGGCAAGGCCCGTCGTGAAGCGGCCCGCAGTACCGCCGGTGCTAAGTTGGAAATTTGGGTTGATATAAGCTCCAGCTTCAAAGGCATTGACTACTCCGCCGATGATTTAAATTGTCACCGCCGCAAATTTGTCAGCCTGGCCCAGCAGTGGTGTGGCGGCAAAATTCTTATGAGCACCTATAACACTTCGATCAAGGAAGTGATGTCCGATGACGCCTTCTGCTTGTCCTATGGCCTCAATGATACGGATCGCCTGATTGACTGGATCAAAAGTAACACCTCAAAAAATCTCGTGATCATCACAGACGTGAGCGAGATTTCCAACAAACTCTCGGTCTTTCTCGCCTCGATTGGTGCGGTGACAGAGGGGCTGGACGCCACAGATTTCTATGCCAAAGATTTATTAAACAAGGAAATGCACATCAAGACGCTTTGTCGCTAGGCTGTCAAAAAATTAGCCACTTTTGTAAAGCAACTCATTGAAAGAACGCTCCTGTTCATGGCCCCCGGCCTGCACCATAACCTTGGGGTTTGTGTTTTTTTGGGAGCTGTTTATGAACATTCGAGCTTGCGTTCTCGGGGTGCTACTTTTGTTCGGTTCACTGTGCTTTGCGGATGGGGACGTGCCTGTCCGGAGAAAGCTGCTCAAGACAATCCGAATTTTAACTTTAAATGTGTATGGCAAAAAAGAGCGGAGCTGTGAAGATCGCCTGCGCACGATTGCCAAAAGAATTCTAGGGGCCAAACCTCGCTACGACATTGTCTCCTTTAATGAACACTACAATCCATGGGTGAAATTATGGCTTTCGTGTGATGGGAAAGTTCTTTCCAAGGCCATGGTGGAAGGTGGATTCTACAAAGACGGCGATGAGAGGGTTCGAAATCATAAGTACTATCCCAAGGGTGGGGTGTTTCAGGCCAATGGCTCGAATAGTCTTTTCACCCTTCACGACATTATCGAATTTGACTGGTGGAAATTTAAAAACACGAGACGCATTATTGCCATGGGATACATGCTCAACCGCGTGCAGATTTCCCGTGACCTCACGATTGACGTTTGGACCGCTCACCTGGAATCCAAGGGGCCGGATAACTGTTCCAAATCCTGCCGGGAAAAACAATTCAGCCAAATCCTAAAAACGCAAGAGCGCTACAATCAGGGCAATCCTGTTATTCTTCTCGGCGATTTCAATACCGGAGGCCCATTAAATCTTGGGCATAAAAAGGCCCACGAAGAAATTGATGGGGAAACATTCCCTTATCCGGGCAATGAGGGCTATGACAAGTTCATCAATCAATATGAAAATCCCATCGATGTGTGGTTGGAGGCCAATCCCACCACAAAAGAAGCCGGCCATACCTTTGATTGTCTGAACAATAATACCGTGAAGGGAAATTGTGTCAGCAAAGAGAGGATCGATTATATTTTTATTCCCACCTCTCCTAAATACCAGACAAATCTTTTCACCTGGGAAATTGTCGATTCCACTATTGTGCGCTGGAAAACAGATAAAGGCGTCGATGTTTCAGATCACTATGGAGTTGAGGCGACACTTAACATCTACGAAAGATAAGGGCCTTAGAGCTCCATGCACTTGCCGATAATTTCATTCATGATCTCATGAGTGCCGCCGCCGATACTCAAGAGGCGCGCATCACGGGATAATCGCTCCACGAGAGTTTCCCGCATGTAGCCCATGCCGCCGAAAAGCTGAACGGCATCGTGAGTAACACTGATGGCGGTTTCCGCGGCAAAGTTTTTCGCCATGGCAACCTCTTTCATCACATTATCTTTTTGCTCCATTCGCGCTGCCACCTGGTAGGTAAGAGTGGTCGCGGCCAGAACTCGTGTCGCCATCTCGGCCAGCTTGTGACGGGTCACCTGGAAACCCCAAAGCGTTTTGCCAAAAACTTTGCGCTCGCGAGCATAGCGCTCCGATTCTTCCATGGCGATCTGAGCGGTAGCACAACCATAGGCAGCCAGTGCCAGACGCTCCATTTGGAAATTGCGCATGAGAGTGGTAAAGCCGGCCCCTTCGCTGCCGATTAAATTTTGCATAGGCACTTGAACATTGTTAAAAGATAACTCGGCCGTATCGCTGGCCCACCAGCCGGTTTTTTTGAGTGCGCGGGACACCGCCACGCCCGGCATATCCTTTTCAATCAAGAGAAAGGAGAGCCCCGTATGCGGATCATCGCTGGTTCGCACCAGCGTGGTGAGAAAATCAGCGCGCACTCCCGAGGTGATAAAAAGTTTTGATCCGTTGACCTTGTAATGGTCACCTTGGCGTTCGGCGCGCGTGCGAATATTCGCGACATCACTACCCGCACCCGGCTCCGTCACCGCCAGTGCCGCAATTTTTTTCCCCGCCAAGGTCGGTCTGACGAAGCGTTCGATGAGATCACTATTTTTAGAATGAACGATCGGCGGCAGCGCAATCGCCAAACTGCCCAGTCCGATGGAAACACCGGTCGAACCGCCTCGCATCTGCCCTTCAATGGACATGATCGTGTGAAGCGGCCCGCCGCCTGCGCCACCCATTTCTTCTGGAAATCCCACTCCCAAAACCCCCGCCTGCGCAGCTTTTGTATAGAGTTCACGGGGAAAAGTGCCGGCCTCCTCCCACTCAAAGGCATGGGGGGCAATTTCTTTTAAGGCAAAGCGAGTACAGCTTTCACGCAGGGCCAGATGGGTTTCATCGAGGAAATTATGATAAAAATTCATACGTTTGATTGTATGGCCAGACGAATGATCGTCAAGTACAACTTGTGGGTATGCAAGTAGAAGAGGAATTTAAGCAGTTATTGGATTGGTCGCAGAGTCGCTTTGCCCAGCTGCCCTGGCGCATCGATCGCACGTCTTATAGCACGCTGGTTTCTGAGCTCATGCTGCAACAAACCACTGTGGCGACGGTGATTGGGCACTACTCGAAATTTCTTCAAAAATATCCCACGATCCACGATCTCGCCCGCGCCAGCGAAGAAGATATTTTGATTGCCTGGAAAGGTCTGGGTTATTACCGCCGCGCCCGCTTGCTTCACCGGGCGGCACGGGATTTTGTAAAAACATTTTCGGGTGCCATCCCCACCGAGTTAGATCAGCTTGTTGAGATTGCGGGAATTGGCGAATACACCGCCTCCGCCTTACGCAGTATAGGCCATGATCTTCCAGCGCTGGCGGTCGACGCCAATGTGGCGCGCGTTCTTTCGCGCTATCATAGTGGCATTTTGAACCCCACGATCAATCGTGATTTGCGTGAAACACTTTATAAATTCTATCAGGGCTATTTGTCGGGCCTGTCCTCCAGAGCTTTGAATGAAGCTTTAATGGATCTCGGTCGTACTTTGTGTACGGCGCATAAAAAACTATGTGAAGAATGTCCGCTCAAGGCGAATTGTCGAGCTCAGTTGCTTCCCGATGATTTTTCAATGAAAAAACCATCGCAGGAAAAGTTTAATTTGCACTTGGTGCGCGTGCTTGTCGTCCGGGGCAATAAAATTTTGACCATCAAACGAACTCTGGGGCAATGGCTGGAAGGTCAGCGCGAGTTGCCATCTTTTCTTGCCATGAGTGATGATAAAAAGCTCAAGCAATATCCCAAGTGGCCGATGAAAAGTGATTATAAAAAATGGCCGTGCTTTTCCACCAGCATCACAAAATATAGAATTAAAAATTATATTTTTCGGTGTACCTGGCAAGAGTATCAGCAAATATTTATGAAACCTTCAGTCAAACTCGAATGGGTGGATAGGCAGGTCGAGAAGAGTAATCTGTCTACGGCCAGCATAAAGGCATCCAGTATTTCTTGTCGCTGAGTTTCAGCTTGATGTGTAATTTCAGCCCGATAGCCTCTCCCATCCAGACAAAAACTTGCTAACTATAACCCCGGAGAGCTTTGCCAAATATGGCAAAATAAATAGAGTGAAAAATTATGCCAAATATGGCATAATTATATGTGAGGCGAGAATGTCCTGGATACGATTGAGAGTCTATCGAAGCAGGCCTTATAGGGCATGGTTTCGGAACCTGGATATCAAAACTCAGAGAATTATCGATGCCAGAATTGATATAGCACGACGGGACGGAATACTGATAAAGCACAAGTTGCTTGACCAAGAGACATCACTTTACGAGTTTAAATGGGATAGCGGTTTAAGAGTGTATTTTAGCCTTTTGCAGGACAAAGATGGAAACTTCCTGCTCTTGCTTCAGGGTGGAAATAAAAATTCTCAGAAAGAAAATATTGGGTCAGCTAAAAACGTAATTCTAAAGGCCGTAAGGTCGATCCTGGGTAAGAAGAAAAAAATTGAGGAGAAGTGAATTATGGACAAGCATAAAACAAAAAAAATTTCCGATTTAAAAATTCCAAAGTTCTCTGAGATTGATTTGTCAGAATTTGATGAATATGAATCATCAATTGATTTCACAAATCCTAAAGAAGTGAAAAAAAGACTCGTAGAACATTTCATCGCGGGAGAGCATGATACTTTTTTTGAAATTGTTTCGCTTTATTTAGATCATGTCGGAAAAACCAAGGTCTCGAAGGAGGCCAAGATACCGCAAAGGACTATCTATAACTTCATTAAGGGAGAGCATAAAACATCTTCGGAAAATGTGTTCAAGGTGATGAAATTTATTTCGGCGCAAGTAATAAAATATGCAAAGTAACTTGCGATAGAAATTCATCTTATACACTTCGGAATTTGACAAACAACACCGGGAGCGAGAAATTCATTGCATAAGATTATATGAATGAGGTCCAGCTTTATGGATATTTTACTCAAACAGTTTGAAAGTGTCTTCGGCGGTCAAGGATCGAGTTACTACTGGTATATTGGAGTCATCGTCGTCCTTTTCACGATTGCGTTGATTATTATTGTCTTCAAATCCAAGAGCCATGATTTCACTGGAGAGATCGAGCAGCTAAGGCTGATCTCCGAAAGTCGTAAGGAAATGTTGGAGCAGCATCTCCAGCGCGAAAAAGAGCTTGAGAGTAAGATCGCCGATTATGAGGCGAGGCTGGCCCGATTAGAACAAAAAAGATAACCTCTTTTTTATGATTTCTCCCAAGAGAAAAAAACTTGAAGAACTTCTCATCGATCTGGAAAAACTTTTTGGCAAGGTGGATTTTTCGCGCGTCAAGATGTCCAGCTTGCACCGGGATTTTCAGGATACGAAATCGGCCATTCTTAAAACATTGAACTCCCTAGACAGATACCAGCTCTTTAAGAATGAGTGTTACCAAGATTTTCCAACCTTTCTAGAAGACAACATCGAAAAGCTTCTTCTTTTAAGGACTAAAATATCTCCTCCGAAGAAAATTCATGCCCCTTCCAAACGCCTTGATGTCGATGATCTTAACTCTGCCTACCATTTGCTGGGCTGTTCCTCTGCCGCAACCGACGAAATGCTAAAGGAACTTTACCGAGAGAAGATTGCTAAAAATCATCCCGATAAAGTCCAAGGAGTAGGCCTGGATAAAGAATTTTCAGATTTAGCAAGTGAGAGGTCGCAGGCCATCAATAGGGCCTGGAACATGATTAAAAAACATCGTGGGATAAAATAATAATGTGCACGCATGAGTAAGTTGTTAATTCTGATTTTCATTGTCCTGTTTGTCCTAATTGCGGTCAAATTTCTCAGCGGGGACCCGGAGTCCTATCCAGCTCAAAAAAAAGAAAAGGCCGCGCAAGTCATTTCATCCGACAGTATAACCGTAAGCCGTGACTCCATAGATGTTTCCAATCATGATCCGACAATTCTTTTACGAGATGCTGTGAGAAATGAAGAACTCTATGGCAGCTATCTTAGGGTCGATTCGCCTTCTTCCTCGGCTCCAATTATCGCAGATCCCGCAGCTGATCCTGAAATTCTCAAAAATCGACAACTGCTTTTAAATGAACTAGTCAACGGAACAAATCATTCCAAGTTTGACGTGGTTAAAAGTCTCGCCAAATTCAAGGATGTGGAAGTGTATCAGGCCCTCTTTGATTTCATGCTGAGTAATGATACGAGCGTAAGTGAGGTCACGGCCTTACTCCTCTACGATATGGATCAGGAAACAACCGTAAGGAAAATGATGGAACTTGCGGACCATAATGACGATAATTTGCGCTATCTGGCGATCGTGACATTGGGAAAAATCAAAGATAAGAGGGCCTACCCCATCATCTTAAACGCGGTTAAACATGAGCAAGGTGATGTTCAGGTGGCGGCGATTATGGCCATCGCCAATTTCCCCACGAATGAGGGCCTTCAGGCACTGAACGAGGCCCTTGCCAGTAAAAATCATCTGGTTCGCGATAAGGCCCAAAAGGCCATTTTCAAGATTAGTGTGGAGCTCGGGAGATAATTCTAAAATCTGTTGAAGTAAGGCCATCGCTCTTTTAGTATTTAAACATGTCAGAAAAGTTTTTTATCAGTCACTCAAGTCAGGATGCGAAGTGGGCCAATCAGTTGGTGGAGATCCTGGAAGGTAAGGGGAAAACATGTTGGGTCGCCCCTCGGAATATTCCTCCAACCCAGAACTATGCTCAGTGTATTCTTGATGCCCTTGAGGGCTCGACCGCTCTTATTCTCTTGTATACCAAGAGTGCTGAGAATTCTGTTCAAGTTCAGCGCGAAGTCGATCGGGCCATTAACGCGAAACTCACCATCGCGGTTTTAATGCTGGAGAACATCACTCCAACGGGCCCCATGGAATACTATCTATGCAATACGCAGTGGATTTCTGCTTACGGAAATAACTGGGACAGCGGAGTCGCGAATTTGCTTCAGGCCTTGGATGGTAAGGCCAGCTTGCCAACCGAACGCCCCAAACGAAAATTAAAATTTGTCTCGCTCATGCTCGTCTCTTTTGTGGCACTGGCCCTTGGAGCTTGGTACCACATCCATTCTGGTCAAAAAAATCAAACGCTACATATTGAAGGTGCCGTCCAGACAGATTTTATCCGCGCCGAAACTCTTGATGATAAAGATCCTTTGGATAAATTATCCACGGGTCTGACAAAAATGCTGGAGAAAGACGATGGACCTTGGGAGTATTTTCCTAAATCTCTAAAATCGCACCTTCTAAGCTTTGATGAGCTTGATGATCTTGATGATGAAGTCCTCACTAGCTTAAGGAAAGAAATTTTTGCCCGCCATGGAACTCCTCCGACGCAGAAGTATATTGAAATGTTCACTGGAAAGAGTTGGTATAAGCAAATCGCCGAACCTATGCCGATTTATCATTGGAGTATTCGCTTTAATTACTTTGCGGAAACTGCCCTGCAAAACCTTTTTCGCATCGAGGGGGAACTTGCCAATAGACTTAACTCTGATCTTGAGGAAACTCCGACGGTTATTCTCCAAGGCCCAAGAGGTGTGGAACAGAATGCTATCATGGCCTGGTCATTTTTGAGTTTGCTTCAAAACGAACTCATGACTGAGTACAAAATAAAAACTCTTAGGGCCTCTGCGAGTCCTCTTGATAAGATCCAAGATGGATTAAGAGGAAAACTGCTTATCAGAATCGGTGTGGGTCATTCAGATGGAGGAATTATTTTCGGATTACCAGGAGAGATATTAACGGAGGAACGTGCTCAAAATTTAATGTCTCTCTTAAAGAAACACGGTGGAATCATAGGACTCAAATCAAGGACCGAAAAATTGAAACCGAGTGAGGCCAAGGATGGCCATGGGATTCCTATTCTTCAGCTCGAGATTGGCAATCTCAATGATGAGCTTGAGAGAAAATCCCTCGAAGGCCAGACCTTTTTCGAATTTTTCTCCGGCGTCTTTGCCAAAGAACTATCAGAGATTTTGAAATAGGTTCAATACAATATTTTGGAATTGATGTGCTACTTTTCTAAATCCAAAGAGTTAAGACAATAATTTCCACCGCTTATCACGAGGTTTCCCGTGCATAAATTGCATTGCTGCTTCTATAAGGAGAGTAAGATTGGAAATAACGGCAGCGAAAATTGAAAAATTCATCTATGTCATTCGGGGACAAAAAGTCATGCTGGACAGTGATCTTGCCGAACTCTACGAGGTTGAGGTCAAAGTTTTGAATCAGGCAGTAAAAAGAAACCAAACGAGATTCCCAAAAGATTTTATGTTGAGCACAACATAAGATCGTTTATGTGTAGCTGGGAATTATGTGAAGTGGCAGTGACTTTCACCTATTTTTGCTATGACTGTCAGCGAAGTCGCTTCACATAATTCAAAGAAAGCCAGAGTGGTTTTTCTTTCCCTCCCTGGTCTTCTGCTATAGTGTTTCAAGCCACCCGATAATGTCTTTGTTCTTATTAAGGAGCGGTCCCAGGCCATTTTTTGAACCTTTCACTGGGTTGCATTTTTCAAGTGCCCTTCTTTTCATCTCCATATCTATTTCAACATAACTGTGGGTTGTTGCGATATCGACATGGCCAAGCCAGCTACGAATAACAGTCAATTCAACTCCTGACTGAAGGAGATGCATTGCTGTTGTATGTCGGAAGGTGTGAGGCGTTACAGTTTTCTTTGCAAGTTTCGAGCAAATCTTAATAGCATTTCGAACACGCCTATCTATAACGTAGCGGACTCCAAATCGTCCAATTGGATTACCTCTCTGATTCTGGAATAAAAATGTTTCTGGGTTTTCCATAAGATTATTTTCGTGAAAATAATCTATCAGAAGTTTTTTGGTTTCAGGCCAGAGCGGAACCTGTCTTGTCTTTTTCCCTTTGCCACAGATTGTTGCCAATGGCGGTGAATCAAGTCTGATAGATTCTACTTTGAGATCGCAAATCTCCTGAACCCTAGCGCCTGTGTTGTAAAGTAGGTTCAATAAAACGTAATCACGCTGTCCGCCCCATGTAGAACGATCAATTTCTTTAAAAATTGCGTTTATTTCATCCACTTCTAAGTAACCCATCATTGGCCTTGATGTTCGCTTCTGTGGAATGAGCAAAATTCTTTGGTATTGCCCGATGTTCATCACATCACTGGTGGCAAGGTAAGTGAAGAACACCCGAAGGGCCGCAAGTCTATGATTTCTTGTAATGGCCCCATTTTTCCGAGTGCTCTCGATATCCTTCAAAAATAATAAGACCACTTCGACTGTTAGATCTTCTGGCTTTATTTTTGTGATCGGCTTTGACTGAGTTTTACCAATAAAAAGAAGAAACAGTTTCACCACATCACGGTAGGATTTAATTGTGTTTGGGCTTACACCTCGATGAACAGCAAGGTGCTCTTGGAAAAAGGCTTCGATATATTGGGGAAGTGATTTTTGGATTTTCATAAATTCTCCTGACGATATGAATTCGAATAGTTTTTGAATTTTTCTCCGGCCTTTTCCAAAAGACTGATAGAAGGGTGAAGATAGGTTTGGGTATGATCTAAATTTACATGGCCCATGTAAGTGGCAAGAACAGGAAGGCTTGCGCTTGGGTCACTTCCATTTTCATAAATATCCTCCATCGTTCGAGTGGCGAATGTATGCCTTAAATCATGGAGTCTCGGCCATGTTCCAAGTTTTGTTTTAAGATTTAATTTCCGGATTACCTTCCTCAATATTCTACTCATCGCATTTGCCGTGATCCGTTTTCCACAAAAACCAACGAAGAAAGCTGATTTTGGATTGTTGGTAAGAAAACCATTCATTCTTAACGTAAAATAACATTTCAAAGCCTTCTGAGTTGATTCTGAGATCGGAACCAGTCTTGATTTATAGAACTTTGAACGTTGAATGGTGAGAATACCATTTTCAAGGTCCACATCTTCCAAATTTAACCGCTCGATCTCACCTGCACGAAGGCCTGTAGCCGCGATCACGGAAATAATAGTAGAATAAACTTCGGGAACCGTTGGTCCTCTTCGTTTAAATTTTTGAATTTCACCCAGGACTTTTCTAATCTCGCTATCTGTATAGACATGTGGAGTCAGTTTCCTTTTACCCCAAATTAAGAGCCTTGGTTCGGGCACATAATGTTTGGGGTTTTTTTGGTAAAGATATCGGCAAAGGCCACGAAGCAGTGTGACGCGGTAACCGCGACTGGTTGAGTGTAGGTGCGTAGTGGTCGCAATGTAATCTACTACCATTGGCCGAGTGATCACTCGCATTTTTGAGTGATGCTTTTTTAAAAAACGATCAAATTCTGCATAAATATAAGCGGTGTTTCGCATTGCAAACCCAAGTGATTTTCTAAACTTTATGAATTCTTTGATGTCATTCTTAAGGGGTCCATTAAAAGTAGTGATTCTTCTCATGACTTCACCTCAATCCATTCACGGCAGATGGTTCTGAGCTGTGACACATCAACCTTGGTATAAACATAGGTTGATTTAATCGAGGTATGCCCCAAAATATCAGAGATGTTTTTAATCGGCGTTTTCTCCTTGATTAATTTTGTAGCAAAAGCATGTCTGATTGCGTGAAATCCTTGCCCGTTAGATTTGATTCCCATTCTTCTGTAATAGCATTGCATGGTTGAAAATAGAGACGTGCGCTTAAGCGGTTCCGTGCCATTTTTCATTAAAAAAACTTCCTCAAGTAAGTTTCGCCCCCGCCCATTTTTAATATAATCAAGTAATGCCTCAGCGACATCGGGATACAGCGGAAAGCTAAGTGGCCTTCCGCCCTTACATGGTGGAAAGTAAATTGTTCCTTCTCGCCAACGGAGATTTTTTAACTTCAAGGTGCCTGCTTGGTGGTATCGAACCCCGTAGGTCGCCATCAGCAAAAGAAGAGCATAGTTTCTTTTTCCATTCGGGGTATTTCTATTGGGCGCTGTTAGAAGTTTCTGAACAGAGTCCCATTCGATTCCTCGCGGAATGGTTGACAACTGCCAAGTCGGAAGTTTCGGGATGGCATCAGTTAACCGTACCGTGGTGTAACCTTTAAAAAATAAAAATTTAAAAAAACTCCGAAGTGCGCACAGGAATTCTTGTTGATACTTTCTCGAAAATGAGGGTGCCGTTTTCATCACATATTGATGAATATGATGAGGCTTAATTCGTCCGATCTCAGAAATGGTTGCTTTTGAACCTAAGCTCTTCAAGAATGGTACGACAAATAAGAGTCTTTGATCGATGGTTCTATTTAAAACACACTGAACATCGAGTTGATGCTCCCTGTATTCTGTTATCAGTTTTGAGTGCCGTTCATTTCTCGATCTTACTTTTTTCATTGGTTACTACCTCCGTTGGTTTTGGAGGGAGTATAGAGGAAATTATGTGAAGCAGTTGCGTTGGTAAATATCTAAAACTAGGTGAGAATTGCTGTTAACTACACATAATTTCCAGCTACACATAAAAGACTTTATGTTTCAATTAACCAAAGAGGAGCGAGATTTATTAAGGTCACAATTTGTGACCTTTAGTACGGCTACAGCGAGGCGTAAGTATGTACCTTATGTGTTTACGGAGCAAGGGATTGCCATGTTGTCGTCAGTTTTAAACAGCGATAGCGCCATCCAGGTTAATATCACTATCATGCGAGTCTTTGTGAAAATACGCCATTTTTTAGCATCCGATGAATCATTGGCTGAAAAATTGACTAATTTTGAAAAGGGGACAACTAAACTTTTTCGAGTAGTTTTTGAAAGACTGGAAGATATTGAAGGGCGAATTAGCTCAGGGATCGCAGATTTATCACCAAGGCGAAAGCGAATTGGATTGAAGAAAGGCAGCAAAGAGAATGAATCTTAGAAATGGGTTCAACCCGTGTACCATGCTCTAATCCAGCACCATCATTGGGGAATCAGGCGTAATTCGAGTAAGCTCTTTGAGCCGCTTAAGGGCAGCCGCACTTCGCAGAATAAAAAGCTGGCCCATGCCAGGGAGGGGCTTAGAAGGCCGAGACAAAACAGAATTGAAAGGATCATTTTCATTACTCGTGACTGCATGGGACAAGTTCCACGTATTCACCACAGTTAAAGGCCGGGCATTTTTGTGCCACCGCGAAGGCCTCTTCTTCACTGGGTACTTCGATGAGAAAATATCCCGTGACCATGTCAGGGGTCTCGGGATTCACTAAGCAATCGCTAAGAATTGAAGTTTTCGAAGGAATGCGAAAGGATCGTTCGCCGCAGCCATCACCACCTTTCATAAATCCGGAGGCATGCAACTCCTGGGCAAATTTCCCAAACTGAGCAATCGTTTCTTGGCGGAGGTCAGCGCTCATCTTGTTCCACTTGGCAAAACTTCCCTTGATAAGCAGGAGATAAGACTTCATACACACCTCTCTCTAAAGTTCGACCGTAAAAATGGATCGCTCCGCTTCAGGGTTGCTCAGCCAATGCGGTCCCGTTCGAGTGAAGCCGGCCTTCTCAAAACCTTTGGTCAGACCGGGCCAGATGACATCTTTCTTGTGTTTTTCAAGAGCGCTCTCATCAAAGGGGTATCCTTCAATGGCCTTCCAACCTTGTTGCTTCCCGTACACTTTTAAAGCTTCTAAAATTTCCGACTGCAGACCCTTGCCTTGAAAATTAGTAGCAATGGTAAAGCAGGTAATTCCTGCAATCGCCTTGGCATCCTCTCCGACCTGGATAACCCGCCGCCAGGTCCAGTAAAAATCAATCAAAGGCCCAACGGACAACCACCCTAGAAGATCACTGCCCTGATAGGCCAAGACCCCAACGTGAAAACCCGAACGCATTTTCTCAAAAACCATCTGTCGATTTATATCGGGAGTTTCCTTCTGACATTTTTCCCAGTCGGCCATGGACTGCCATTTCTGATGCCAAAAGGAGCAGTAGCATCCGCCATGGGCCTGGCGGGAAGTCAGCGTCTCATAATCAGCAAAATTTTTTTCATTCAAGCGTTCAATACTGATGCTCATCCAAATCTCCCTTATGAGCGCCGACGATCGCTCCTGCTCACGTCGGCATACCGTACATCCTGTACATAAAAACACCGAGAAGAAGTGTAGGCCGGATTTTGTCTTGGGCCATCATTCATCTGGGATCTGAGTTGCCTCAAACCTCGAGCGTCCTACCCGCCTGCTCGGACTGGCCGTCCTAGGAACCCATTGGTTGCCCGCAAGGTTCTGCGCAGGCCTATTTGGACTTGCACCGCGTAGAGTTTACCTGATTTCACTACAGCAGGGCCGGCGAACCGGCCCCCGTACATACTTTCTGTTGCACTAGTCCTCACCTCACGGTGGACGGGAGTTACCCGCTACGCTGCCATATGGAGTCCAGACCTTCCTCCAGCGTTTAACCGCCAGCGATGTCCCCTCCTTCTCGGTGTTTTTATTGTTTGCCTCGAATGGCAAATATAGTCAAACAAATTATTCAGTGTTAAGAACCACCAGCAATCAGGGTGGTTTATGGACCGTTATCTTATCGTATTTTTGTGCTTTTTTCTGAGTCTCTCGGGGGGAACGTTCGCGGATGAAGATCTGGAAGCTAAACCTGAAAACTTTAAGAGTTTGGCCCAGGAATTTTTACAGCTCAGCCTTGAGATGTTTGAGGGCGAGGTTCAGCGCCAAATAGGCATCTTTGATCGCCAGGCCGTCGACACAGACCTGGCCTGGAATTTTCAGCTGACCTCGAGCTATCTCGACAGCGATCTCGATTCAAGCACCCGCTTGAATATTGCCACCGGAAAAGCGCAGAGCACTTCCGTGGGGCTGGCCAAGCCTTTTTCCTGGGGGGGGCAGCTCACTTTCAGTAACGATTACACTCGGACGGAAAAAAATCCCGCAGCCTTGGCCCTCTATGGCGGCGGTGCCAATCCCGCTTTTGAAAATGCCCAAACTCTTACCTATTCCCAGGATTTTGGTCGCAATTTTTTTGGCAAAACCTTTCGTTTGAAGCGCAACTTGGCCGAGATAAATATTCTGCAAAAGGAAATCGCCCTGAAAAACATCAAGGACGAAACCCTGATGCAGCTCTATGAGGTTTACGTTCATGTGCGCCTCAGTAAAACCCTGGTGGAACTTCAAAAAGAGGCGCTGAAACGGGCCCAGCAACGCACGGATTTTCTCGCTCGCAGGTTGCGCGACGGTTTGGCCAAGAAGGCCGACTATCTGCAGGCCTTGATGGCCCAATCCCAGCAGGAAGAACAAGTTCGCGTCGAGAACGCAGGTTTGCGCGAGAATTTAAAATCACTTCACACTTTGGTGCGGCGTCATCTGTCCTCGGATTCCTTTAAGACTTTGTCGGATGTGCACTTTCGCCTTCCTGTTCCAACCGGGGAATTTCCAGAGAAAAACTACAGCTATCAGGCCCTGATGAAGAATCTTGAGCAGGCCCATAATCGGGGAAAAATTTTGGCACAGCAGGGATGGCCAGACCTGAAGGTGAATGTATCCGCCAAAGGCAATGACTTTGATCAAAGTGGTAGCACGGCCTTTAATAACGGCACCATCTCAAGTTCCCATCAGGAAAAAACAATTTCCCTTTCCTTGAACTATCCTCTTGGTAATGAGGCGAATCGTTTGGAAGCGGCCAAGGTTCGACTGGAAACCGCTTCCCTGGTGGCCGGCCGGGATCAGCTGGAAAGCCAGCTTCATGCGGAGGAGCTCAATTTTCATCAACAGATTACCTATACCTCGAAGAATATTGAGTCATCGAAAAGGCGGATGGCCTTAGGTCGTGAAGCGGTCGAGGAGTTCAACCAGCTCTATCGCCAGGGAAAAACCGCCCTCGATTCAGTCCTGCGTGCCGATGAGGATTTGATTGCGGCAGAAAAACGCCATAGCGATTACCTGGCCCAGAAAAAATTATTGCTGGGTTCCCTGGCGCTACTCTACGGCCAGGCGGCCAGCTTTCTTCTGGATGAAGAAGACTAGCGAACCACCAAAAGGCGTCCACACCCCGGGCAAAAATGCGGATGGATGCCATGGGAAAGCTCGATTCCAGTTTGGCGATCGATCAGGAACCGACAGCAGTCACAACGTTGCTCTTCAAACCAGGCCAGGGGTTTGCCCTTGCCAAATTTTTTCACCACATGAAGAAAAGCATTTTTGAATTCAGCGTTCAGCTCGGATAATTTTTCAGTGAAGCGCTCTTCTAAATTTTTAATTTCCAGTTGATCGGCTTCGATCAGACTGTCGACCTCGTGACCGACCTCTTTAAGCGCTTTCTCAGAGCCGGTCAGATACTGTTCGATCTCCTTAATTTCCACCAGAAGGATATCGCTCTCACCGATCAGTTTGAAAGTCTGCTCTTCGAGCTGTGAAATTTGCTGCCCTAAAAAAAGCATTTCCTTTTCGATGGATTCGACCTGGCGGGTGGCATCGGCCTCATTCGAGTGGCCCTTGGCCCGGCCAAGATTTTCTTCTGATTGCGCCAGCGCGTTTTCGTGTCGTCTGATCTCAAGGAGTTTTGTTTTTTGCAGAGCTTTTTTCTCGGCCAGTTCGGCACTTTTTTCTTGTCGTGTCGCCTGAATCATTTCAACGCGCTTTTTGTGTCCTAAAATTTTGGCCTGGTGCTCCCCAATCATGCGCTGAAGGGACCCAAGCTCACGCAAAATGGGATAAGGGCCGCTTATAGGTTGTGTATCAAGTCCACTATTCATTTTTTTACTCTTTATTACGAGATTTTATCAGTATAATAACCTTATTTTTCGTTAAGAAAAGGGATAGAAGCGATGCGTGGTAATCTCTTTGGAAAAATGCTCTCGATTGTCTCCTTTGGTGAGTCCCATGGTCCAGCGATTGGCGTGGTCATTGATGGGGTCCCAAGTGGTCTGGCCTTTTCCCAGGCCGATTTGCAGCGCGATCTCGATCGTCGCGCTCCCGGACGCATCGCGGGGACAACGACCCGCAAGGAGCCAGATACGGCGGAAGTGCTCTCGGGAATTTTTGAAGGCAAAACTCTCGGCTCACCAATTGCCGTGATTGTACGAAATACCTCCCAGCAATCTGGCGACTATGACAAATTAAAAAATGAAATCCGACCCGGCCATGCCGACCAGACATCCCTGGATAAATATGGCATTCGCGATCATCGCGGCGGCGGACGGGCCAGCGGACGGGAGACGATTGCCCGGGTGATTGGCGGTTACTTCGCCTCTCTCGTTTTACCCAAGGTTCACGTTCGCGCCATGACCACCAAGCTCGGAAATTTTGAATGGAAATATAATCCAACGCAAAACATGACGGCGGATTTTGGGCCCTATGGTTTTCCCGATGCCACACAAACGGAGGCCATCGCCGCCTATCTCCTGGAGCTAAAGGCGCAAGGAAATTCTATCGGGGGCAAGGCCTGTATCGTCGTGGACAACTGTCCGGCAGGATTAGGTGAGCCGGCCTTTGATAAGTTGAAGGCCGATTTAAGCAAGGCCCTCTTATCCATTGGCTCGATCGTTTCCTTTTCCTATGGACTCGGAGAGGAGATGGCCCAGGCTTCAGGGCAGGCGATTTCCAATGACCGCAGCAGCTTTGGTGGTATTGAAGGCGGCATCTCGAATGGAGAGCGCATTTTCATGCAGGTGACCTTCAAGCCCACTTCAACCGTGGGCGAGCATGCTAAAAAAGGGCGCCACGATCCCTGTATTATTCCCCGGGCCTTACCGGTGGTAGAGAGTATGGTGAAACTTGTTTTGGCCGATCATTTTTTGCGTCAGCAGGCCTATACTAAAAAATAAAGAGAGAATTTTTTATGCCATTTACCTATTCACACTCATCAGCGTTCACGGTTTTCAAAGAATGTTCGCTTGAGACCATCATCAAGGAAATTAATCAGATCGACACTGACCTGCTTCTCTTTATCGTCGACGGTAAGGTGTGGGAAAAGTACGGGGCGAATTTTGACTTCAAGCAGGTCTTTCCCGATAAAAAAGTCCATCTTTGGAAAAACCCGGAAGGTGAACGGGCCAAGCTGCATAGTGAGTATGTTTCCTGCACAGACTTTTTCCTTGAGAAGGGCGTGCATCGCAATGCCCACCTGATCGCCGTAGGAGGCGGGGCCACCTCGGACTTTGCCGGATTTGTTGCCGCGACTTTATTGCGGGGGATTTCCTGGAGCATTGTTCCCACCACCGTTCTCGCCATGGTTGATGCTTCGCTGGGTGGCAAAGTTTCAATTAATACCAACGCTGGAAAAAATTTGTTAGGGGCCTTTCACCTCCCCGAGAAAGTTTGGGCCGATCTCAATTTTCTCAAAACTCTTCCCCCGCATGAAATGCGAAGCGGGAAGGGCGAAATTTTGAAGTACGCCTATCTGGATAAGAGTATTTACGATGCGGTCATGAACTCCAATGGCGATTTACATGAGATCATTCCAAAATGTGCCGAGTACAAGTTGAAGATCACGGCGGAAGATTTTCGCGAACGTGGCATGCGCAAGCTACTTAACTTAGGTCACACCTTCGGACATGGTCTGGAAAGAATTTACAATCTTCCCCATGGCGAAGCCGTCATGTGGGGGCTCGCTCTCCTCTGTTATCTTTTTAAAAAGGATCAGCTCCTCAGCGAATTGCAACAGCTCAAGTTGACCTTGCAGTGGCCCGAGCAAGATCCTCCCTGGCTGCACAAAACTTTCCCCACCAAGGACATCCTATTCTATGCCGGCAACGATAAGAAAAAACATTCGAATAGCGAGATCGACTTGGTTGTTCCCGAGGCCATCGGAGATGTTCAAATAAAAACCATTCCGCTTCTGCAAATAGAAGAAATGCTCATTGCCAGCGAAGGGAATCTGAAGAAATTTAGGTTATAACGTGGGCAACACGATCGACGTAACTCCATCACCTTTTTCTAAAACGCTCCAGGTGCCTACTTCCAAATCCTATGCAAACCGCTTACTGGTTTTGGCCGCCTTGGAGCCCAAGGGAACGGTGATAGAAAATCTTCCGGAGTCCACCGACGTGGTTTCAATGCTGGATGCCTTCAAGCATATAGGTATCAAGGTTGAGAAGTTAGAGAATGAGCGATATTTTATTCAAGGGCCCTTTCCCATCGTCGAGGACACGGTTGGAAAAAAACCAATCTATCTTGAAACCGGCGATGGCGGAACTACCAATCGATTTTTAATGCCGCTCCTGGCCCGTGGACTTCGTCAATATCGTCTGCGTGCCTCGCTCCACATGCAGGCGCGACCGATGCAGGAGCTTGAAACAACCCTGGCCCAGATGGGAGTTCAAATCCGAAAGGGCGGCAGTGGCGATGATTTCTGGTATGAGATTCAAGGGCCGATGGTGGCGATACCCAAGGAAATGAAAATTGATTCCTCACGCTCAACCCAGTTCGCCTCAGGTCTCTGCCTGGCCTTAGCAGATTGTTCCACCACCGTCGTGGCCGATTCCCTGGTGGCCTCCGAAAGTTATTTTTCTCTGACCCAGGATTTAGTTTTTAAGTTTCGTTCTCGCAAAGTCAATTATCGCGTGCCGGTGGATTTTTCCTCGCTCTCTTATCCCCTGGCCTTGGCCTTATTAAATGGGGAGGCCCACGTTTTAAATTGCTTTGAGCGCGACCTGTTTCAGGCCGATTCACTTTTCTTGCCGCTCCTGGAAACTCTCGGGGCCAAGATGTCTTTCGATAAGAATGGTCTGCATTTCAAAGGTGTGAGGAGGTACTCGGGCTTTGACTTCGACTGTGCCCCCTGTCCCGATCTCACCCCAACCCTGGCCTTTGTGGCGGCCCATGCGGATGGGCAGAGTCAGCTAAAAAATTTAGGCGTGCTTCATTACAAAGAGTCAGATCGGGTGCGCGAGATTATTGAAATCCTCAAGGCCTTTCGTTGTGAGTATGTTTATAACTCCCAGGAAGAGATTCTCACGATCGAGGGACGTAAGGCCCCATTTTTGGCTGCCAACATCATGCCTCCGCCCGATCATCGAATTATTATGATGGCCTATCTCTTCATGCGGGCCAATCAAGGCGGAACATTGAACAACGTTCAACATGTGGCCAAATCATTTCCCCGTTTTTTTGAAATCATGGGGGCCTAGCTCACCCGCGAAAACGTTCCAGTGTTTCCCGAATCGACTTCAACTTTAGGGAGAGGGCTTCTTGATTAGAGCGGACTTCGAGAAGCACATTTGCGGGAGCGTTCTCCATAAACTTTGGGTTATCAAGCTTCATATTATATTTCGCAAGTTCTGTGATCGTTTTTGCTAGTTCGTTTTCCAAGCGCAGAACGTGTTCTTCAATATTGGCCAAGTTCTCCAGGATCAGATAGATCTCGGTATGTCCCAGAGGCATGGTAATGGATTTTTTTGGGCGAACTTCCGGGTTGATCACAAGATCTTTCACCCGCGCCAATTCAAAAAAGTTTTTCTTGTTAGCGGCGAAGTAGGCCTGCAGCTTAGGGTCGGAAACGTACAGACAAACGCTCACCTCCTCCTTGGGTTTTAAATTGGCAGAGGTTCGCAAAAAGCGAATGGAGGAGATGGTTTCGACAAACGTTCCCATCTGACTGAGATCTTCGGGATAATTCCACTCGTTGACCTCGGGATATTCTTGAATGGTAAGCAAATCCTCTGAGTCAGTTTTCAGAAAAGACCAGATCTCTTCGGTGATATAAGGGGTAAAAGGATGCATCAGCTTCAGCATTTGGCGAAAGGTAAATTTCAAAACTGTCGAGCGACGTCGTTTGGCTTCTTCATCGGTTCCATTGAGAATAGGTTTTGAAAGCTCAATAAACCATGAGCAAAATTTATCATACACAAAAGCGTAAATGGTCTGACAGCTATCATCAAAGCGGTACTCCGCCATGGAGGCATTCATGGAAACAATGGTCTGGCCGAGTTCGCTCAAAATCCACCTTTCGTGATGATCGAGGGACAGTTTGTCATAGGAAAGCGAGGCCTCGGCAAGATGAGGTGAAATAAAACGATAGGCATTCCAGACTTTATTAATAAAATTTCGGAAGCCCTCGATTCTTTCAGGATCGAGATTGAGATTGCGATTGTATCCACTGCCGGAGGCGAGGGTGAAGCGTAAGGCGTCGGTGCCATATTTCTGAATCATCTCCAGGGGATCTATGCCGTTACCCAGAGACTTGCTCATCTTGCGACCAAGCTTGTCGCGAACGATGGCATGGATGTAAACATGATGAAAAGGAATCTGATTGGTAAATTTCAGCGAGAACATCATCATCCGGGCAACCCAGAAAAAGATGATGTCGTATCCGGTAACCAGAACGGAAGTTGGAAAAAAAGTATTAAATTTCTTTTCCTCCATTCTTTTTTTATCGGGCCAGCCCAGCATGGTCATCGGCCATAGGCCGGAGGAAAACCAGGTGTCGAGAACATCCAAATCTTGCTGGAGATCACTCGACTGGCACTTGGGACAAGAAGTCGCCTCCACTTGATCGGCCCATTCATGCTGGCACTTTTTACAGGTATAAACGGGAATGCGATGGCCCCACCACAGTTGCCGCGAGATGCACCAGTTTTTAGGTTCTTTGAGCCATGAAAAATATGTGTTCTCCCACGATTTTGGAAAAAATCTCGTGGTATCATTTTTAACCGAATCGTAGGCCCGTTTGGCCATCTCCTGAACATTGAGAAACCACTGCTTTGAAACAAGAGGCTCGATGACAATCTTTGAGCGATCCCCGTGCCCCACCATGTGCACATGATCCTGAACATCCACCAGCAAACCTAACTCTTCCAAGGTTTTTACAAACTTGGCCCGGGCCGGTTTGCACTTGAGTCCTTGAAGCTCTCCGCCGTGCTCATTTAAGGTTCCATCTTTGTTTAAAATATTGATGATAGGAAGAGAATGGCGTTTGCCAATTTCAAAGTCATTGAAATCATGGCCGGGAGTCACCTTCAGGCAACCTGTACCAAAGTCCATGTCGACGTATTCATCGGCGATGATCGGGATTTCACGGTTACAGACCGGAACAATGGCAGTTTTACCGATCAGGTGTTGATAGCGTTCATCTTTGGGATTTACGCAAATTGCCGTATCACCTAAAACAGTTTCCGGTCTGGTTGTGGCCACGATGAGGTGATCGGAGGTGCCTTTCAAAGGATATTTGATTTTGTAGATGGCACCTTTCACTTCCACATGCTCGACCTCGGCATCAGAAATCGCCGACTGCAGCTCGGTATCCCAGTTGACGATATATTCGTCACGGTAAATCAGCCCTTCGTTATACAACGTCACAAAGGCGTGGCGAACGGCTTCATTGGAAGCAGGGTCCATGGTAAAGGTAAAATAATCCCAGTCAGGACTGGCACCCATAGCGCGCTGTTGCTTATTGATAATATTTCCGTAAGTCTCCTTCCATTCCCAAATTTTCTTAATAAAGGCATCACGCCCATAATCGTGGCGGGTTTTTTTCTCCTGATCCCAAACCAACTTTTCCACCACCGCCTGAGTGGCAATGCCGGCGTGGTCGGTTCCCGGTAAAAAAAGTGTGGCGTAACCTTTCATACGGTAAAAACGAATGAGCGCATCCTGAGTGGTAATGTCGAGCGCATGACCCATGTGGAGCTGCCCTGTAACATTGGGCGGGGGCATGACAATAGAATAACTTTTTCCTATGCGCGATGGGCGGGCCTTAAAGTAACCACCACTTTCCCAGCGACTGTACCATTTTGCTTGGGCACTTTCGCAATCATAAGTTTTGGGAAGCTCATTCGAAGACTGCTGCTGTTCCATAATCTAATCCATGATAAATTTTGTAATGGCACCGAGATCGTGCAGATCGAAAGTGACTTGTTGAGCGGTCTTTAAATTTTTAATGGCCACTTTGTTAGCGATCAGTTCCTGGTCGTCCAAAATAGAAACACATTTTGCCCCGCGCTTTTCGGCCAGGGGAAAAATTTTATTGAGTTTCAAAGCTTCTAGGGTGGTGAGCACTCGCACACCTTGCGCGCGCAAGGCCTGGGCAAGACGCATTGTCGGGGCCATACCGCCATCGAGCTGGAAGGTGAGCAGAATGTCATTGGTAGGCCGGCTCATATCGGGCAAGAGACCATGGGATTGTAAAAAATCTTTCAAGGTGACATCGCCAAGGCCAAGGCCTACACCGGGGAGAGGTTTTTCGCCGAAAATTTCCAGCAGGCGGTCATAGGCACCACCGCCGCATAGGGCGCGACGATTATCGGGATGCTTGTCAAAGATCTCAAAAACAATCCCGGTGTAATAATCCAGGCCACGGACAATGGTCGGGTCATAATGCAGGTAACTTGTTAGCTCAAATTCTTTGGCCATTTGGAAAAAAGTTTTAAAATCCCACACGGCGCTACCGATCTGATGGGCATCCAAAAAGAGCTGCAAGTTTTCAAAAGAGTTTAGCTTTAAATATTCGAGAAAAAGCCCTTCCTGATCCTTGGATAAGTTAAAAACATTCAGCTGCTCAAGGAAAGCGGCTTCTGGCAGTTTCTTATAACGGTCAAGTAGCTTGCAAAGTTTGAGGGCCACCTCATCGGAGAGTTTCATCTTGTCTTTCAGGAGACAATCGACAAGTTTTCTATGATTAACCAAAATCTCAAAATGAGAAGCATTGGCACCGAAGCTTTGAAGAAGCGTGATGGCCAAACTAAAAATTTCAAATTCCGCCAAATTTTCTTTGCCGCCAAAGATATCAACATTGAACTGCCAATGTTCCCTTAGGCGTCCCTTTTGAGGGCGCTCGTAGCGCATGAGATTGGGTATGGCATACCAGCGGATAGGCCGGGGTGCCTCGCGATTAATTTGCGCCACCATACGGGCCAAGGTCGGTGTCATCTCAGGCCGTATGGCGACTTCGCGCTCGCCACGGTCGATGAAACGATAGATCTGCTCATTGACCAATTCTTCACCGGATTTGGCGCGATAGAGGTCAACCTCTTCAAGCAGCGGGCCATCATAGGGTTCGTAACCGAAGAGCTGGGCCGTGGTATGCATCTTCTCAAAGAGAAAATTCTGCACTCGCTTTTCACTGGGAAAGAGATCGCGAGTTCCTTTGTAGGGGAGTTTGCTAAGCGTCATATCAAATCCTCAAGCAATCGTTTTATCATAAAATTAGAAATGGTGGCACCCATAACCTTCAAATTATATGTTAAATTAGAGGAGAGGAAGAAAAGATTATGAGTGAAAAAGGTGAAAAAGGTGATTTTGAGGAATTTTCTATCTCAAAATTGATGCCGGAATACCCGCTTCCCACCGATATTTATCTTTTTATTGATAAGAGATTTATCAAATACAAGTCGGCCGGCGACCTGCTCGACTCCGCCAAAATTAACTATTTTATCTCAAAAGGTGTGCAAAACCTCTTTGTTCCGAAAGGGGATCTGGCAAAAATGGAAGTGGGCTCCGATGAGGCGCTCAAAAAAGAAATTGAATTGGCGGTGGCGGAAGTGGGAGAAGCAGCACGAACCATCGTCAAGAAAAAAGTCGAGTTGCGGCATAAGCTTTTTGATGTATTCGCCGAGCACGAGCTTTCCTCGGCCAATGTAAAAATGTTGCAGGGAATGTCGAAAAATTTTATCGAAGATTTAACCAAGCAATCTGATATTGCCAAATTGGTGGAGAAACTCCACGGAATTGGCGAGCTTGCCATGGACCACGCTCTCAACGTGGGCAACCTCGCGGTTTTTATCGCCATGGCCTACGGACAGGGGGATCAGGACTTTTTGCAAAATCTTTTCGTCGCTTCCCTTTTACATGACTATGGAAAGATAAAAATTCCCGCCAATATTTTGGAAAATGCCAAGAGTGTGGCCTTTGAAAAAGCGATTCAGGATCATCCTTCAAAAGGCGCAAAATATGTGCGAACGATTAAAAGTTTGCCGGAAGTCGTGGCCATCGCGGTAGAACAGCATCATGAGCAGTTCAATGGCCGTGGATATCCCAAGAATCTCGCAGGTGGAAACATTAATATCATGGCGAGATTTTTAAGTGTCGGGAATATTTATGACAATATTCTCACAGAAAATAAAAACAAATCCAAAGATGAGGCGCATAAGCTCGCCATTAAATTCATTGAATATGATCACAGCAAGAATTTCGATCCGCAGATGCTTCCAAGAATTATCGATGCGCTAAAGTTGGCCTTTGGAAATTACTACACCTACAAGTAGAACTACTGCGCTTGAATCCAATCATTGACCGGTTGTGGGAGTCGATCGGGCGGAAGATAATCAGGGTTAGGGGTCGGGTAATTTGGAGGAAGCTTTGAGCTTGTGATGGCGTCGGGCGTATCTTTTGGCGTCCAGGCCGCTGGCGGCGCCTCGGAACTTCCACTCCCTTGAGGCAGCAGAGGCTCGTTGGCGATAATCGCTGGCTCCTTGGTCTCCTGCAGCTCCTTCCAGTTAAAAAAACTTAAACCCGTAAGTGTGCTCTTCTTTTTTGGCCAGGCGTCTTTGAAGCGGGATTGTTTGAGAAGAAGATCGGCATAGATGGCAATGGTCTGCAAGGCCTCTAGCTGGATAGGGCGAACAATAGATTCAAATTCGCTATCCACCGAGTTAATAAAAAGATCAACCCATGGTGCGACCATTTTCATCTTCTTTGACCAGATAATAAAAGCAGGCGACGTCACGTCTGTACCATTTTGAACAAAGGTAATGAAGTTCAAATTTTGTGGTGCCGTCAACAAGCTTTTCAGATCAGAGAGCAGTGCCTGAATCATCCATTTGGAAAAAAGGCTCAATGCAACTTTCTCACGATTAACTTGTTCAACTTTCGCCACCGCAGTTTTAAGAAAGTATAGATTAAATTTTTTCAAATCGGTTTCGGAGTTGCGATATTTCTTGAGAATGGCTTTATAAATTTCGGCCTTACAGAGAAAAAAGATCTCATCTTTGGTGAGCACGCCGAACGATTCGTCGAGGGAGATGATCCACTGCTCGAACTGCACCTTGCTCTTGTCACTGAGATCATCTCTTTGCACAGATTCAAGTAGCAAGATAAATTCTGTGGGCAAAGGTTTTGAGGAAGAGATAATTTTCTTGCTGGCATGGGCGGAATCAGCAAGGCACAGGAGAGCGAAGAAGATGGAAAGTTGGAGAAGTTGTATCATTTTTTTCCACTCCCGCTTCCGCTACCACTACCGACACCCGAACCTGCGCCTGTTCCCTTGGCCGGAGTCGCCGTGGGTGCCGGGGTCGCACCGGCCGAGTCAACCTTATCCAGGAAAGGATCACTGGCAAGGCTACTGGGTGGGACATTGAGGGTGTCATCGAAGACATTATTCGTCCCTTCCAGCATATAAAACTTGCCTTGGAACGGGGTCACGAGACGACCGTCTAAGTTCAAAATCTGTGTAGCATTGTTCAGATCGCTCAAAGTGGTAATTTTCTTGGTTGAGAGATCGACTGAAACAATCTCAGAGGAAAATGAGGCCGTCGATGAGGGGGTGACTTGCACGAGATAGATCTTGTCTGGCGAGAAGTTACAGACGACATTTCCTATCTCATTATTGCGAGACTCGTAAATAATTTTTCCATCATCCAGGGAAAAAGGGTGAAGCGGATATTTCGTGATCATCGAATGATTCGCGGAATTGTTGATTCCTATGTGGGATACGAAAATGCTGGTATCCGAGCTGCAAATCTCGATCTTGGATTCGTGCGAGCCAACTTTCTGAAGAGTCGTGAATTTTTTATCTTTGCGGTTGAACTCAAGAAGAGCGGAGTGCCCGGCGCTGTTGAGATCGGTCAAAATAACCTTGGATTCAGAAAGCATAATTGCCTGGGGTACAAAGTAAGGATTAAATGGGTTGTTTATTTTTATGGAAAATTGCAAAGTGTCGCTGGCAATATTGATAAATTGCAGCTCCTTGATTGAAGGATCATAAAACGAAAGCCAGGTGTCGGTGAGATGGAGCTGGGGTGCCTGGCCTTTTCCGTAGAGTCGCAATCCGGTTCCGTCATAACTAAGGACATAAATATTGCTCGTCTGGCGAAGTGAGAGGCTTCGGAAATAATCGTTGCGCTCTTCAATCAGCAACTTCTTTCTGGTAGCGCTACCAATCACGGTAAAATGTGTTCCGGGTGTGGATTTGACGATTTCTGTCACTTTATAGTTGGTTGAGAAGAGCAGGCTTCCGGAGCGTCTTTGGTAAATGGAAAAACGTCCGTCATAGGAAAGGAAGCGCAAGTTTGTAATATCCTGCTTTGTGAGAATCGGTTTCAGCTTTGTTAAAGCTCCCTGGGCCATGCTGCTAAAGAGGTAAATGCAAAAGATGAGCTTAGGGCCTAATCGCATATAAGCTCCATAAGTGATTGGGGTGAAGGGCGGCATAGGTTGCGACAGCGGAAAAGACGTAGTTCCAGGGAATAATCCGTGGCATATGCACATCGTCGATAGCGGTTCGAATTGAAAGTACGGCGGCCCGTCCTTCTCCCGCAACGCCGTCGATAATAAAAGGAACCGGCCGGCACTCATTCATCGCGGATTTTTTAAAGAAAAAAGGATAAATGTCTTCGATGCAACCGATGCCATGGACAATATTCTTTTTCTTCTGAGTAAAAAAAGTTTTAAGTTCGGTAAAGTTCCCGATTCTTTTTTGGGTGATTTTGTAGGTTTCCACCAGTACTTCTGATGCGGCGAATTTGGAGTTGGCAAAGGTACTGGGAAAATATTCAAAAAGTGGACTCCCAACATATTCTATATCTTTGACGACGTTTTGATTGTAAATAATTTCTTTCGAACATGTCGAAGTCGAGCAGTTCGTGCCGTCGTAAACGATGAAGCAGCCATTTTTGTACTCAAGGAGGGCGGGCCGGTATTTCCTTTTTTCTATGAAACGACATTGCGTTTTTGTTGGAGCTCCGTACATGCGGTATAGGACGGTGCCTAAGACATTGGTTTCCGAGATGGCAACGTCGGGATTTTCTCCGGGAACATATTCTTTGCAAACTTTAGCATTTTCAAATTTGTCCCAGTAACAAATCTTGAGGGGCCATGCATCATCATTGCCAAATTCAAGCTGCATTTTTGCAAAGGTGTACGAAGTGTCAAAAGCGCAGAATGATGGCGAGGGGATGGAAGACTTATTTTCTAAATGCATAATAATGCGGGACATGTTTGTGATGCCTTCATTCGAAACTAAGGCCGGGCAATCGTGATAATCACTAATTAGATTGCTCATATTAAGGGCCTCGGAGATCATAAGGCAGTTCGGTCTGGGTGAGAGCGCGGGATAATCATTGACACCAAGCTGGGTGCAAAAATTTTGATCTTTTAAGAATTTTGTCTGGCACATTCCAAGATTTTTAGAATCAGCTGCCTTATTTAAGGCCAGCGAGCAAAGATGGGTCATTTTAAACTTTGGCTCTTCGCCGTTGATGACCTTGCTCCAGATATTATCTGTTAAGTAGATGGAACAAAAACTTTCGATATTATCAAGATTCGAGCATAAATTTTTGATAAACGTTCTCTGGAAATAGGGAATCTTGTCAGTGAGGTTTGCCGATTCGCGAACCTGGGCCTTGAGCCGCTTAATCTTGGCAAAATCGGTGTCATCGGCATTGAGAAGTTCCGCTTCGGCATTTTTGGCGAGAGTCGCCAGTTCGGGAAACTTGCACAGGAAGGGAAGATAGGGATTGCTCATCCAGCTTTGAAAGTCTTGGAGGCAGTCATTTTTATTTTTAGGCGCATTGAAGTGTACATTCTTCATGGTGTTGGAAATGTTTTCCTCATGAAATAATGTTTCAATTTGCTTCAAAGAGAAACATTCATTTTTGAAAGAGTAGGCGACAAAGTCATCTCGCTCAGTCAAAGCGCTCTGTTGCTCCTTATTGGTTTTGCTTTTTAAGCGATAGGAAATAGCGATGTTTTGGAGCACCCCCCGGTATGACTTGAGGAGGTCATTGGTAAGGAGTCCCTGAAAGTTGCATGGATTTTTGGTCGTTAATTGCAGGTACTTCCAGTCGGAATAAAAAAGAATGGATCGCATTAGGATGGGGTCAATTTTTACTTCCTGCAGTTCCTTCATTGCCCCAAGGGTTTTCTGGTTTTTACTAACCTCCGTCTCAAGCTTTGCGACTTGGTCTTTGTGGGAATTTAAAATGGTTTCCAAGGACTCAAGAATCCCAGGATATTCCTCGGCATAGGCTTCGACCGCGAGCAAGCATCCAACGATAAAGAGCAATCGCACAGGTAGTTTACAGTACTGACTTCGCCAATAATGAAGCGACATCCTCAACGTCCATGTTAGCGGTAGTCTCAATATGACCTTTAGCAGAATTAAAGTTAATCATGCAATAAGGACAAGCCGTTGCCAATTTATCTTTAGAAACTTCTGCAATATCCCTTAGACGGTTGTGGGCCAGATGCTCGCCTTCGGGAAGCTCAAACCACATATTCCCGCCACCCATGCCGCAGCATCGGGCACGATCCTGTGACTTTGCCATTTCCTTAACCTCAAGGCCCGGAATGCTATTGAGGATGGTTCGAGGGGCGTCGTAGGCGCCATGATGGCGTCCTAAATAACACGGATCATGAAAAGTGAGAGACGTCTTCACCTCTTTTTCGGGTTTTAATTTTCCCGATTTGATAAGTTCTGCTAAGAGTTCTGCCTGATGAACCATGGGGAAGTTGCCGTTTTCAAATTTGGCATACTCTTTCCCGATGGTGTGCAGGCAGTGAGGACAGTGAGTCACAATTTTATCAAATTCATACTGTCGAAAGGTTTCAATGTTTCCCATGGCAATTTCCAGGAAGCTATACTCGTCCCCGAAGCGTCGGACCGGATCTCCACAGCATTTCTCTAATTTTCCAAGGAGCGCAAAGCTGACCCCGGCCTTTTTCATGAGGGCAATAGTGGCCTTTATCGCTTTCTGGTTGTTGGCATCATAGGAACCGGCGCAGCCGACGAAATACAAATAATCGACCTTTTGCCCAGGCGCAATAACCGGCACATCAAGTCCGTCGGCCCATTTAAAACGGTCATCCTGCGAAATACCCCATGGGTTGCCGTTGATCTTACTTTTATTTGTCGCATCGGCAGCAGAAGGCGGAAGATCGCCTAACGTAAGGGCCTTGTAGCGTTTAGCTTCCATGATGATATTCACATGCTCGATGTGCGCCGGGCACTCTTCCATGCAGGCAGCGCAGGTGGTGCAGGCGTCCAGCTCGTGGCTTTCATAAATGGGTTTGTCGCCCCAAAAAAGCGGATCAGCGACACCATTTTTTTGCTCGGCAAAAACAAGGTCCCGGGCCTTTGTAATGATGGTTTTAGGGTCAAGATTTTTACCCGCCGCCTTGGCCGGGCAGACCTCTGTGCACCGTCCGCATTCCACGCAAGAAATTAAGTCGAAGCGGTTCTTCATGGTCATCTCGGAAAATTTGCTCAGACCAAAAGACTCGGCATTTTCATTTTCAAAATTCATCGGATTAAGAACTCCCCCACGCCGCGGAGGGGTCACAAAGGCCTGTAGGGGGAGGGCCAGAAAGTGAAAGAACTTTGTGTAGGGAAGAATGGCCACAAAGAACATGGTGTTCGCCATGTGAAAAAACCAGAGAGCACGGTGCAGAGTTGACCAGACATCATCTGACCAAGAAAATTTGGTGAATAGATGGGCCAGCGCGAATCCGATGGGAGACCAAACTCGCTCGCCTTCCGGTAATCCGTTGCCGAGAATTCGGATCCCTTCGATCAGATAGCCAATAATAACCAGCGCAATCAAAAAGGCGTACATAACTTTTTCTTGATTTGGCTTGGATGCGCTTAACTTGGCAGGTTTTTGGCTGTAACGACGATGCCACGCAAAGCCGATACCGGCCAAGACCATGAGGCCGGCAAAATCGGCCAGAAACGAAATTACGATATAGGTCGTACCGGTAAAGACTTTAAAGGGAGTGTCATAGTGAATGGCAACTAAATCAGTGGCAATCCATAGAATTAAAAATCCATAAAAAATAAGCGAATGAAAGAAACCGACATTGTGATCGCGCGTGACTTTACCAGTGAAGAAAAGAGCTTTCAGCAGCTGACGCCATTGCAGAGTTGCCGCGTTTGGCATGAGACCATCGGCGGCAAAAAGGTTTTTAACACTTTTCTGGTTTGTGACAAAACGTGCCCTTGTCCATGCACCATAAAGGAAAATGCCAACGGCAACAACCAGCAATGAATACATGGTTATTTTGAGATAATCAGGGATATTCCACAAAATCTCACGTGTAGCAATAACGGTTTCTTCCATAATGCCATTCTCCCTCAACAAAAGCGTTTAGCACTAAGAATAGAGGATAATGGGCGAGAAATAAAACTTTTTGTCTTTATTATGTGAGGTTCAAAGAATGATATTTGGCTCTGTGAAGATCAAAAAAATTGTTATAGTCTTGAGAGGTGAAAATTATGATTAAAAACAGGCTAACGCTACTAGTTATTCTGGCTGCGATAGTCAGTCTCAGTTGCGCGAGAGTCAACACGCTCAATTTGCAAAGGCATGCCTTTGGCGAAGCTCCGACTAAAATAATTTGGCTTCAGATTGCCGGACTCTCGGATGAACATCTGCCATTGCTGAAATTTTCATCGCAGTCGAAGCAGATTTCTTTTGAGCGTAGTTATTGTTCAGGGAAAATGTGGGCCTATAATCTTTATTTCTTGCGACCAAAGGCCCATAGCAACTTTTTATCACAGGTTAATGGCAGTAAAAATCAGAAAAACGATTGCAGTGATTTTGATAATCCACCGTTTTGGAAAAATCTTGGCAAAAGCGGTGCCTTGGCAGGAGTGCTGGAAAATGGGATTGGGGAAGGTCAAGGACTCGATAGCGCTTTTCAATGTAAAAGTGAGCAGAATTTTTATAGCGATTTAACTATCGTGTGGAAGATGGCGCGCACGAAATCACCTGATGCTGCCTTTTTTCAGACCCCAGTTAACATCCCTTTGACCGCGGGTGTTTACTTTGACAAAAGCTGCCAGTTGGAAAGCTGCCATAGCGGATTGTTTGAAAATGCTAAGCAAACTTTTGAGAGTTTTATCAAGAGGCCTTTCGCCAATGTATATATGGTTCGGGATTTTGAATATGGTGAGCTGCTAAAAAAAGGTGAGATATTCAAAGCGCGCGAGCACTTTCTCGAGATCGATAAATTGCATCACTATTTTCTGGACTATCAAAAGGCGAATCCCAATATCCTGGTCCTCGTATCCTCGACTGCGGCCTTGGCCTTTGAGTTTCCCGAGCAGGGAAACCAATGGGAGGAATTTGATAAAAAAGGTAAGAATATCCTCTTTCGTCAGCAGTCCCTCATGTCCTCCGTTTTTGCCACAGGTGCCATGTCCGAAAATTTTTGCGGGCTATTCGAAGAGTCAGAGATGAGAGATCGAATCTTGAAAGTGCCTGCTCCTCTCAATTTTAGCGATATGTTTGGCCTATAATCATGCTTTACCCTGCAATTTTTCGCGATTTGGTTGAGTTAGAACAAAAGATTAAGACAATTTCTGCGAAAAATGTAATCGGAGTCTGTCCTGGCCCTGCCTTGGCTGACAAGTATCGTGAGTATCTCCAGAGAATTGACTGTGACAGTACCGATGTCGTCACCGTCTTCAAATTTGCCCAGAATTTGTTAAGCTGTGATCCAAACTTTGACTCCAATCAATTTTGCAATAAGTCCCGACTCCTGCTGTCTCTCGCAACTTTATGGAAGGCACATTTATCAGAGTTAAGTCTGGCGGATTTTCAACTGGCGCATAAAATCTTCACCGATTTGCGAGGACATTTTTTGGTGCCGGATTTTTTGGAAACAGTTCTGGCTGACTTTCGCCCGGATGTCAAAAGATGTGTTTTGTATTTTTGGCATTTTTTACAAAGTGCTAAAATCCTCGATGAGCACGGAGTTTATGGAGAGTTGGCCCATCAACTTCGAACCCCGGCCCATCCTGCTTATGAGTACCTGCCCAGCCAGACATACTTGTTTTTTGGCTTTCGGCATTTCACCGGCGTGCAGGTGGATTTTTTGAAATCACTTGCCATCAAGCACGATGTGCATATTTTTATTCCTGAACCCGCCTATCTAAGCGCCCGGGCCACTGATTGGATAACGTGGTTATTCCCGGACAGGAAGACGGTGCCGCCGGTGGAACGAGATATTTCCTCCAGTGCAGTTCAATGCCAAATTATTCGTCCCGCCTACAACAGACATTCAGAGTTGCTGATCAAGCAGCTTGCCGGAGGCAAGGCGACCAATATTATTTTGGCGAAAAATGAGCTGAGTTCCGGTGATCTTTGTTCTATTTATCATGACAACTATTTTAAATTGGAATCACAGTTTTTTTCCGGAATTTTAGAGGCGTTGACCAAAAGTGTTTTGGCCCGGATAGAATCAAGTCGGACAGGATTTCTTTCCGTCGAGGCCATGCATCAGTATATTGATGATGAGTGTCGCCAAAAATTGGCAGAAAAAGACTTCAGAAATCAACGTGCCATAAAAGTTATTCTTCTAGTTCGCGCCAATCTTCAAGTTTGGCAGGAGCTATCCGCGAAAAATACCAAGGTTGATGGGGATATTTGGAAAATGATTTGTGAGGCATCGCAGCTCGATTTGCCGCGAAATTACCTCATCCCTGTTGCGTTTTCACGCCATTCCTCCTCAATCACATCGATCAGTGGTCTGGAGTTGGACCACTCGCCCGACGGTAGTATCTTGGTGGTAAGTGAGCAGTATGGGGAAATTATCTCCGACGGCAGTGCCTTTTCAGACTCAATGCTTGTGAATATTGCTCCGTTGTCACCGGTAAAGTCGGCTGATCTGGAGAAAAACTTTTTAAAGTTTTGGCTGGATATTTTTCTGAGCGGAGAAAAAAACAGGCTTCTTTATGAGGAAGGAATCGAAGAGCGAAGTTTCTTCTGGAAGATGATTCTTGGTTCCTTAAAACAGAAAGGTTATGGGAGTGAGAATAGACTCTGCAAGAAAGTTCCAGTTGATGTGCTAGCACGGTACATTACCCAAACCTACCGGCAGAAAAAGCTTACTCCGTCGCGCATGCAAAATTACTGTGACTGTCCCCGAAAATTTTATTTCCAGGAAATCCATGAGTGCCGATTGGATAAGACAACCCAGCTGCAGCTTGAAAGCTTTGAGCTCGGTGAAATTGAGCATCTTGTGATTAAAGATTTTTTTGAAAAAAATCTCGAACTCAATGACGATTCAGTTACCAGGCTTGTTGATTTGCATCTACGTGAGTATTTAGAGAAACGCATTTTAAAAATTAAAAAAATCTCATTGCCGGAGATCCAGAAAGAAATCTTTGAATATTCCATGAACGGAATAAAGATTCTTAATGATTTAATCGCGCTTTATCATTTCACGACGGTGCGATTTGAGATTCCATTCTCGGAAGTCGTGAGCGCCGTTGAGTACAAGGGGCGCATCGATTGTATCTTAGAAAATGAAGATGGGTATGCCATTTTAGATTTCAAGCGAGGGGCCGGGAGTATCCCAACGCTCAAGGCTTTTGATAAATTTGAAAAGCTACAAGTATGGTTTTATTTGGCCCATGCCGACATCTCTAAGAAAATTCTATGCTTTGGCTTGATTTGCTTGAGTGAGCCGGATGAAACGCTGCTTCGGTCCGTCATGGACGTGGGGACCCTTGAGTGCGGAGACCTTACTTTAAAAGGGATACCCAGGGAAGATTATGAGCGAAAACTCAGCGAGTATAGAAGTTATGAAGAAGGCCTTCAGCAAGACCTTTACGCTGACGACATCTTTAAAGCGTCTCCACTCAAAGCGCAAACATGTGATTTTTGTGATCTGTCAGCACTCTGTTCAAAAGGACAAATCTAATGGCGACCCCGACAGTTCGTGCGCCGAATGAAGAGCAGAAACAGGCCATAGAGCATCACGGTGGTATGCTGCTGAGTGCGGGCGCAGGTTCTGGCAAAACCTATGTCCTGATTGAGCATATGATCTATTTGTTGAAAGATTTTTTTTCACAAGAGAAAAATTGTCAGTTGATAGATTTTGAATTGAAGCGAGAGCTTGGTTCTTTTCTCTCCTCAATGGTGATGATGACCTTTACCAACAAGGCCGCGCAAGAGATGCAGATCAGACTCGAAAAACGGCTGCGCGATGAGTTGGCTCTGGCTACCGGAGATCGACCTAAATGGCAAATGGTCATAGAGCAGTTGCCTCGGTTGAACATGGGAACCATTCATTCATTTTGTATGAAGCTGATTCGCCAGGGGCTCATCGAGGGTGTCGATAGTCGCGCCACGATCATGTCCCAATTCGCGGCCCGGGCGCTCGTTCGCGAAACCTGTCATGAATGGTTGCAACACAAAAAGCCCAGTGAGATGTCTCACCAGGTTTTTGACACTCTCTTTATTAGTTTCGATAAAATTGTGGAATCATTTTGTAGTATCTTCTTGGACCCGGAGCTGCGTTTGTCCTGGGAGTTATCCGATCATGAGAATACTTCGGAAAATTTTAATATTATTATCGCAAAATTGTTTGATCAATACGGGTTGAGCCGCGTTCCCGATGTGCAATCAGCGCTGCTGCCGTACAGGGAAACGACCTCGGCTAAATGGCTTACCACGCTCGATAACTTTTACACAAGATTAGCGGGAATTAAGTTAGGCACCATCGATGGCATACAGACCTTGCAAGAATTATTTGCGACGTTGGAGGTGCCAAGAACTCCTCCGGCGGCCAAGAGTGATGAGCTCTTGGCGGGTCTCTTTGATTATTATAAGGCCTTAAAAAGCTTTATAAAAGATTTGGCCGAGGAGCTACTGTATTTTCATGAAAACCAAGATGTTCTTGTGAGCATCTGGTTTCCCGTGATTAAAGAACTGTATGAAACCCTCGCTCAGGCGTGGACCAAAAAGGATGGCCTAACCTTTTCCGATCTGGAATATAATGTGCATCAGGCCCTGGGTAATCGAGAGGTCCAGCAGCAGATTTCTAAAGCGTATAAATATCTGATTGTGGATGAGTTCCAAGATACCTCGGAGATACAGTTTAAGATTTTACAGCAAATTATTGACAACGATTTTTCGAGAATATTTTGCGTTGGTGATCCCAAGCAGGCCATTTATGGTTTTCGGGGCGGCGAGCTCTCTGTTTTTTTGGGCTGTCGCCATAAAGTTCCCAAAAATCTCTCCCTTCTTGCCAACTACCGATCCGAAGAAAATATTATCAACTTTAATAATGAGTTCTTCGACTATCTTTTTAAACTCGGTCCGGATTTCGAGGGTATCGACCAGTATGCCGTTTCAGTTGAGTATCAGAAATATCCCCATGCAACAAACCCGGCTTCGCCAGGGAAGGTGACCCAGATCGCAAATAATATTTTAGTGCGAGATGGCGACGGTGCCCCTGCCAGAGATGAGATCAACCAGCTTGAGGCTTCAATTTTACATAGCTATATTAAGCAACAGCTCCAGCTTAATCCTACGCAGGAAATTTGCATTCTTTATAGCAAGCTCGCGCCCTCCAAGCATCTTATTGACTTGCTTATTAAAAGCGATCTGAGCTTCGTCGCCCAAATTAAAATTCCGTATGCGGACGACCCCACACTTGGAATTTTGCAATTGCTTCTTCACTTGGTGAAGTCCACAGTTTTTCACACGACGACCACGCGCAAAACAATTCTCACTTTGCTCGAAAGCTATATTGCCCTCTTGGAAATTGAAGTTCCAAAGCATGTGACACTCTCTGAAGTTCTTGATCGGTTCTTGCATAATTATGTTCTTTTTGGCCCGCTTGATTCCTTTTATATCTTTCTGTCAGACCTGAATTTAAAGGTTGCCGATTTCAGGGTGGTGAGTGCTTTACTGGAAGAGATCGTAAAATTTTCGTCCGATGATAGTGACATGATTAGCTTCATACTCAATGAAGAACGGGAGTCGAGCTATTCAACTGAATTTCGTTATCCGGGAACTGTCGGCAACATCAAAATCATGACCACTCATGCCGCCAAGGGACTTGAATTTGAGCACGTTATTTTGGCCGGAATCCATACCAACGCAAAAGGAAGGTCGGACTCACCAACAATTGGTAAGTGGCCTTTTAGCTTTCGCTGGCGAATTGGGAACAAAAAAATGCGTACGCCGGCCATGATCCTCGAAACTAGGGTGGCCAAGGAAAAAGATTTTGCAGAAGCCAAACGACTTTTTTATGTCGCAGGCACTCGGGCCAGAAAATGTTTGACCTGGTCCAATATTATCGTCACCAACCCGAATAAAAAAAATGATGGTACGAAATACGGAAAAAATTGGATCGACGGACTTCGTAAGATTGATGATCAACACGCCGGTACCGCCAGCTCTCCTTTTCGCGAGGTGCAGACTCTTTCTATCTCGCCTCCAGACCAGGAAGAAATTTTAAATGTTAAAGAACGACAGATTAAGCTCGCTCGGCCTTTATTTCATATCGATTCTTCGAACGTATTTTCCGGCATGACCCAGCAAGAGCACGGATCTCAAACCTTGACGGCAGTGGCAATTTCGTCAGAGCTTTCTGTCACTCGTGCTTCCATGCTGGCAGATTGCCCGATGAAGTTTTACTTAGCGAATATTATTAAATTTTCTGACGAAGAAATAGAATATCTTAAAAGCTTAGCAGAACAGCTTCCACAAAGTGCAAGCCGCCATGCCTTACCTGAGCTGGCCTCTAGCGCTGAGAGGGGAAGTCATTTGCACAATTTGCTATCGCAATTGATTCAATCAAATTGGGATCACCACATCGTTGACGAAGCAAAGCTCACTTCGCGCGATAAGGATTCTGTAGAGTGGGTTTTTGGGCTGCTGAAACCGCATTTTGACCAGGGCGACGAATTTTTTTCAGAGCGGCCGGTGAAGTTTAAATTTGCCGGACACATGATTGCCGGGACTCCGGATTTGGTCATTGTTCCAAAGAGTCAACCTGGCGAAATGGAAATTTGGGATTTTAAAACTGGCGCTGACAAAATTGATAAGGAGGGGGGGTATTGGGCCCAACTCAGAATGTATGCCCATCATTATTTTCAGCACACCAAGGAGACAAAAATTTCATTAAAGCTTGTCTATCTTGATCAACAACTGATCAAGGTTGAAGAACATACGTCTGACTCGTGCGTTCGAGAGCTTGAGCAAATCTGGTCATTAAAAAAGGACTATCTAAGATGCAATCTGAAACATTGTTTGCATTGCAACTTCGGAAATATCTGCCCTAGTAATGCATTTTCAGCAACATATCCCTAATTTTTGATAAAATAAGCATAAGTAGTTTTTATAGAAGACAATATTGGGTGTGCCACTATGCTTAAATTAAATGTTGTTGGGTACCTTGCAGTCTTACTCATGCTCCTGCTCGATTTAATTCCGCCAGTGCTTGCCTCAGAGTCAGATACGTATGATTTCACCTGGCTTGATCCGGACAAAGAAGTCTACGTATTACAGAATAGAAAATTTCGCAAAAAGGGAAGTTTGAGTTTGCATCTGGGTGGCGGAACGACAACCTCCGGAGCTTTTGTCGATTCTTTGACCATGCAAGGACGCGCCAATTATTTTGTTCTGGAAGAATGGGGCATTGAATTTTTGTATGCTAAAAATGAAGGGAAGGAAAATTCGACTGCCATGTCTGTGCGCAATCCCGGAGGCCCGGGTTCGAGGCCATTCAGAAGAATCGTGACCGATTACAAGGCGGTTATGGCGCTGTGGTCGCCCTTCTATGCCAAAATTAATACCTTCAATCAGGTCTTGTACTTTGACTGGATTTTTGGCTTGGGACTGGCCGAACTGAATGAGCACAATAACCGCGAAGAATTTCAGTCAGGCGGAGTAGGTTCCTTTGCCGAAAAAAATGAAACGCATCGAGGTGCGATCTGGGAAATTGGTTTGCAGTTTTATATTAATCCAAGTTGGGATTTGCGTGCGGATTTTACCGGCACACACTACAAGGCCCAAAAGGCCCTGTCGACGGCCACGACCGGTGAGGAAACATACTATTCCAACTACGACCTGAGCTTATCCTTGGGTTATAGGTTTTAATCGATGAAACGATTTGCTTACATCATTTTTTTGACCTTTTTTTCACTCACCGTGAAAGCTCAAAGCAGCGGCAACATCAGTCAGAAAAATATTCAGGAGCTGGTGGATTCCGGAATTTATTTCGGAACGATTCCCTTCATTAAAGAAACACTTTACAGCTCAGGGGCCGGGGTTGACGCTGCCCTTAATGAATTTATTGATGAGATTGTTTCGCACGTCGGTCTGAGACAATTTTCGGCACTATCAATCGACGTACTCGAACGTTCACGGGCCTCTACGTTACGATATGTCTTGGCCAAGAAATATTTTAACAAAGGTGACTACAATAGCGCCCTTAGCATTCTCGATGGTCTTGAGCGGCAAGGAAAAGATCTGGCCCCTTTTATTTCCCACATGAAGGCGTCGGCCTTGGCGATCTTAAAGAAGTCCGAAGAAGCGGCAAGGTATTATGATGAATGCGCTCGACAAGCGGAGAAAGTTTTGGGCAGCGGTGGGCATACGGTCTTGCGGAAACGCCAGCTGGTTACCTTAAGAGATAGCTGTATCGTCGGTATCGCCAGGATGCAGTTCGCCTCAGCCAAGTTTGATAAATCAATCTTGAGCTATCTTGACCTGCAAAAAAAATCACCCATCTGGCCGGAAATCCTCTTTGAGGAGGCCTGGGCGTCCTTCTATACCAGAGATTTTAATAGAACCTTGGGAAAATTGGTAACCTATAAGGCCCCGGTTTTAGATTACATCTTCAACCCTGAAATCGAGGTTCTCTCCGCCTTGACCTACCTTGAGATGTGTTTATTTGATGATGCAAAAAAATCTGCAGACAATTTTTATACTAAATATCAGCGAGGCTATCTCGGTCTCTTAAATTTGATCGGGAGTATGAAGTCGGACTATCGAAGCTACTATGCCTTGATTAAGCAAAAGGACAAGGTGAGTTTTGATCCCCTCATTATAAAGCTGCTGAATGATATCTGGCGTGACCCGGCCACCCAGGAACTGTTCCAGCAAATTGAGGCAGGCAAACATGAATTAACGCCCATTAAGGCCATCGGTAACGCTAAGTTAAAAATTATGACGGCGCGAAACTTAAAAGATTCCCTGATTCTCCAGCGAGATATTATCGGGAGATATGTCAAAAAACGACTGGTGTATCATGCCAGACTTTTGGACAGATCTTTTGAAGATATGTCGTATATAAAACTGGAAATTCTAAGCAAGATGAAGGGGCAGATTTTGGGGATTAATGGTGAGCGCGCGCGCGGCGATATTAAATTTTTAGAGAGAAACGAAAAACAATATTTTTGGACATTTAACGGCGAATTCTGGGCCGATGAACTCGGTGATTACGTCTTTGCCTTAAAATCAGAGTGCGGGAATGAAGTTGCAAAAAATTAGAAAGCTTACGATTGCCCTGATCTTCATGTTAAGTTCCATCATGGCATGGGGCCAGGCGGAGCGGCGAACCCAGCTGCTCAATCTCGTCAACGAAGAGCTGCAGGAGATAATCCGGCTTAATCGACAAGTCTCGGTAAGAAATCCCAATCTTTTGTTACGTTTGGCAGAACTCTATCTTGAAAAGGCCAGAATTCTCAAAGAAATCGAAAATGAAAAATATTTGAGTACCGAGGCGGACAAAAGGGGGAAGATAAGTAAGAAGGACGTCTTTGCTGAGTCAACGAAATATTATGTCAAAGCCCAGAAGGCATGTCTCATCCTGCTGAAAAGATTTCCAAAATTTAAAGGAAGAGGCGATGTCTTCTATATTTTAGCTTTTAATGCCAAAGAATTTCAGCATTCTGACAAGGCCAAAAAGTACTTCGAGCATGCGGTAAAACTATCCAATGATAACTCTACGACGTCTCGCAAGTCTAAGCTTGCCGTCGCAGAGTTGTACTATAACGACCAGAAGTTTGAAAAGGCCATTCGAAACTACGAGGAATCACTGCGCGAGGTCAAAGGTCGCTGGTGGACCAAGGATGCCTTCAACTTGGCGTGGTGTTATTTTCGCATAGGCCAGAAGTCCAAAGGCATCGGCTTGTTGCTTAAAATATTTGATTTGAGCAAGCGCCCCGAGTTTTACGATATTTCCCACGAGGTGAAACGCGACCTGGCTTTATTTTACGTCGATGCCGGGCGCACAGATGACGCGATAAAATTTTACCGCAATATCGGTGAGGACATCGCGACCTATCTGGTGAAAGTGGCGCAGCATCTCATGGAGCAGAGTAAATATTCATACGCTATTCAGGTGTTGAATGAGGCCTTGCCACTGTCAAAAACCCGTGAGCAAAAAATTGATATTCATATTATGCTTCTGGAAATCAACGAGAAGTATGGGACTGTCAATAATCATTTAAATTCCTTCAATGCTTTGGTTGCTATGCACGAGCAAACTGCTCTGCAAGGTAATCAATTTGAGCTGGCCAAATACCATGGTGAAAAATATGCAGCGACTCTGCAAAAAGCCGTCCTGTCAAAAACTGTCGAAAAGGATAACAAGAGAAAAAAAGAAAAGGCCCAGCTGGCCTGTAGCTACTTTTTCGGGCTAAGTAAGTTGAATCAGACCCGCGCCCATTTTTACAACCTGCATGCCGCCGAGACTCTCTACGGAGTTGGAAGATTTGCCGAGAGCGCATCCTATTACGAAAAGTCGGCGCAGCTGGCCAAGACAGTCGGCGATCAAGATGTGTTCAGTAATGCTCAGAAAGGATTAATGGCCGTGCTGGCCCAAAAGGATATTTCCAAGGCGGTTTCCGACAAATATCTGATCTCTGCCTATAAATCAAAATTGGCGCAAGACCCTAAGAGTGAGGACGCCAAGAAAATTTATCAAAGATTATTTCTTGAGTATCTTAATAAGCATGATATCGACGAAGCGGAAAAGATTTTTTGGGATTTTAAGGCCAACTTTCCTTCAGAAAGTAAAACTCAAGAAGCTATGGTGGCCAAGCTTGCGGACATCTTTTTGGCGAAAAAGAATTTTGCCAAATATGATTTCTACTTTCAAAAGATCAAAAAGGGCGAGATTCAGGTCAATGATGAGATCAGACAGAAAATGTTAATCGACCTGACTGCCTTTGACTTTGAAAAGGCCGAGAAGGCAAATCAGTCCGGGAATAAAGTTCTGGCCTTGAAATATTATTACTCCATCTACAAAAATCCTGAGAAGCGTGAGGAGTCAAAAAAGATTGCAGCCTATAATATTGCCATTTTATACACAGAGATGGGGCATGTGGAAAATATTTATAAATGGTCATCCAATGCCCTGGATCTCATGTCCTCCTCGGATGTCAAACACTTTGAAGTGCCGCTAGTGCAGATTGGTGAAACTCTTTTTGCCTATGGCGCACCCGAGATGGCTGGTGAGATTGATAAAAAATTATATTTTAAAATGTGTAATGACAAATTTGAAAAAAAAGACGGAGTCTTTAGAAATGCCTTCATACTCAAGGTTGCTTCCGCCAAGTTCCAGGAGGCGCAGGACATTATTGAGAGCGGAAAAAAATGCGGTATTGCAACAGAAAGTATGAATTTTGCTCGTTACGAGTTGATTGACGAGCTGATCGCTCATGATAATTTGAACTGGGCCAAGAAGCATATTGACAACATTATTGAAGAAAAAATTGTCGGCCCGAAGCTGGCCATCTTGCTTGAGCGCTTTGCCGAGGCGCTTAAAGATAAAAAAGAGATCGATCTCGCGCGCACCTATATTCGGTTTATTCCGGCACTTTTTGGGCAAAATGTGAATGTGAAGACCCTGCCTATTGAGGTCCTTGATGTGTACGTTCGTTTTTACATCGCCGAGCTCGACAAAAAGGCCAAAAATCTGGCCACGCCACCACTCAGCTTTCCCGAGGAGCAATTTAATACTCAGATAAAATTAAAATTTAAAGGGCTCGAGGAGTTGACCACCAAGGCCGGTGATATTCTTAAAATGGGCTCCGCTAAAGGTGTCGTTCGCACGTTTAAGATTTTGTCGGATGCTTATCTGGACCTGGCACACGAGATTGCTCAATTCACTCCCACCGGGCAGGATGCAAATTACGTACTAGAATTTAAAAGTAATATGGGCAAAATTGTAAAACAGCTTGAGGCCAAGGCCAGCACCTTTGCCCAGGATGCCTCGGCAAGTATTTTGAAAAATAATATTTTGTCTCCGTATAACTATGAATTCTTGAGTCAGGCCCCACAACCGTTGCGTATACGATATGTCGCCGTCAGGCGACCGGTGCTCATGGATAGGGGGGGAAGGTAATGAGAACAATACAATGGCCGTTGATAATTATCTTTGCGATTACCGGATGTTCCTCGACCCCTAAAAAAACCGTGTCAGAATTTTCCGAGGATATCGAGCAGGAATTCAAGAATGTGGAAAATTCAGTTTTTGAGCAACCGTATCAAGTTAAGTATGACGATACCAGTGACTTCTACCCGCAAGAAAGCGAGGAAAAAGGTTCCGTGGTCTCTGATGAGACCTTGGATTTAACCAGAAATAAGGAGACCATCAAGGCGGTTGCGAAAGAAGGTCCGGTGGGTGAGGCCATGTCCTTGTGCTACTCAAATCAAAATGATCAGGGCTTCAAGCTCCTACAGGCCCAGGCCAAATTTCATCAAAAAAATCCGACCTTTTATTTGGCCCTAGGTAACTGCTATTTCCTACAGCAGAAATACCGCATGGCCCTTCTTTTTTACAATAAGGCGCGAGAGATAAATTCTAACTTTGCTCCTGCCATCAATAATATCGGGGTGGTTCACGAGCTGGACGGGCTTCATCAAAATGCCCTTTCCGCCTATGCCGCGGCAACGAAGAGTCGGCCGCTTTCATCCACTCCTTCTTTTAATCAGGCGCAACTTTTACTGCGCTATAATCTCAGTAAATTGGCACTGCCAATTTTGGAGAAGCTGCATCAAACCGAGAACAATAAGATTGAAATCATCCTGGCGCTCGCCAGCTGCTACATCTTAGAGGGGCGTTTTGGTGAGGCCGCCGTACTGTTCGAAAGAGCAAAAGACAATTTCAAACTTCCTACCCAGCAGCTGCTTAACTATGCCTACGTTATGGCACTTACGGGTAAGAAAGGCGATGCCAAGGATATTTTGGAAGAGATTGATCCGGCCGACGGAAATTACGACCAATCTTTCTATGCAAAACTGAAGCAGGAGTTTGGTTTATGAGAAATCTTTTTTTTGTTCTGGTAATCTTAGGGCTGCATTCTGCCCTGGGGGCGGAAGTCAAACAAGGCGAGCAGCAAATTATTTACAAATATAAGCAGTTTGAAAAATTTGATTTTGATGAGATTGGCGTTGAAGGTGATAAAGGAATCCCCGGCGATTTGTCGATTTTGCCACGCTATCAAAAGTATTTCAAAAACAGACTACCGTACAGAAAGAATTTTAATCCTGAAATAAGAAAATCGGTGGAAAGGGTTCTTTAGCACCGGAGAGGAAGTAATTATGGGAAGCGACAGTCAAAATATCGGACTGGTGTACGGCCAGAGTGGTATTCAGAAATCATTTATCGTGCCGAGCGGACGTTTTCTGGTTGGCAGCTCCGACCGCTGTGACCTTGTTTTGGATTCGACCTCGGTCAGCGGCATTCATGCTGTCGTCGAAGCCGATACGGCGGGGCTGAAACTTTACGATATGAATTCTGTGGGCGGAACTTTCGTGAACGGGCAAAAGATTGTTTACGCCACCTTGCGTCCCGGGGACATTATCAAGATGTCCAATATTGAATTGAAGGTGTCAAAAGACATCAAGATTCTGCATCATGAAGACAAGATTGACATCAATGAACTGCCCATACTGCCTGTTCACACCGAAAAATATCATAAAGTTATTTTTGAAACTGTTCATCCCCTGGCAACTTTGAGAAATGCTGAATTTTCGGAATATATTTTTGAAAATGAAGCCTCCATTCACCCCATCTTCAATTGGATTAAAGACAAGGAATCGATTGAGGTGCTGATCATTTACCGTAATATTATCTGGAGTGCCGATTACTTTCCTGTGCGTGGCAAGGATTGCATCTTAACCGGAAACGCAAAGGGAACTTCTTATATTGAATTTCCCTACCTGGGCAAAAATGAGAAACATGTTCTAATGACCGGCGGCCCTGGAAATATAACCATTCATCCATTGCCCGGATTTAAGATTACGAAGTTATCAAATGGCCAGCACCAGACGATGAAGCCCGGTACTGCCGTCAACTTACTGTCCGGAGATTTGGTTTGTCTCACCTTAAATGACATTCAGGTATTTCTTCAGGTGGGTGAACATCCACCACGCGTTCGTATCGCTCCCGTCATGCGGCAAGATAAAGATCTGCAAAAGTATTTTCTCATCATGTTCAGCATTTTTTTACTGATTTTCGGAATGTGCATGATTGTTGATGTCCCGACTGAAGAAAATCAACTGGAAAAAGACCCTGAGCGGATTGCCACCATTCTTTACAAGCGACCCTTGGTCACCAAGGTCGTGGCCAAGGCGCCCATCGAAGAGCAGAATGTCGTCCAGCGTACAATTGATCGTGAGCGCATCGTGAAGGAGAAACCGAACGAGATTTCTAATTTAAAGGTGGCGGAAGTCCAAAAACCGGTTGAATCTTTAAAAGCGGGCGACTCAAAACAGAAGGTTGATAAAGTTGTTAAAAAAGCTGAGCCCAATAAAGGTCCGAAGAATGTGATTAAAGACGTGGTTGTTCCCAATCCGACTCAAGGGGCGGCCGCCAAGCTTGAGAGTCAACCTGGCAAGAAGGAAGCCGGGCCGGCCAAAGATACCCAAGGGCATGTTGATACATATAAGATGAATGAGCTTACCTCATCTTTAAGCGGTATGCTGGCGAAGAGCGGGAATTTTCAGGACGTTTCGACGAAAACCAACAGTGCGTTCACAGGCGAAGGCAATTCTTTGAAGGCCTCCGGTGAGGGTGCCACCTTGAAAACGGCCAAAGTCGAACACGGCGCGGGAAGTGTGTCAGGTTTGACCAGCGGGAAGCTGGACACGACCAAGGGACTTGAAGGAATTGTCTCCAAAAAATCTTATTTTACCGCGGGCATGCCTTACAAAACGGTGGTGTTGGGAGGCATGGACCCTGATGCGATACGGGCAATTTTACTAGAGTATCTGCCGCAGTTTCGCTATTGCTATCAGAAGGTGCTTGATCGATCACAGCAAGGATACAGCGGCATCGTGAAGTTGAATTTCATTATCGGAGCGAGCGGCCATGTAACCCGTGCGGATGCCGGCCCACTGAGTGGCGAGCTGCCGACAGAGGTCAAGGGATGCGTGGTGAACGTGTTAAGAGGGATTGTTTTTCCCGAGCCAATGGGAGGCGGCACTGTCGAGGTAGACCAGCCAATGAACTTCTACCCCAAGGTCAGATAGGCCTAATTTATGGGCACTCGGCCTAGGTCAATTTAGCCGCGCAATCTCCATGATTCTAATTGGTTAGGCTTCTGAACTGTCTCCTCAGTGGCCTTTGTTATGGAATTTGCGAGAATAGGATCAGGAAGGGGAAAAATCATGGATATAGTGATAGGTAACAAACCAAAAAATGAGCAGTGGAAAGAGCGTCGTCGAGTTGAACGTGTCACCGTTTATAATACGATTGCCCATCTCAAATGTGGGCTTAATGAGGACAGCCCCATTAATGATCTCTATGGAGTGGTTCTTGATCTGTCTAGTCAGGGGTGTTGCGTGATCGTTCACAGCGACATGGTTCCAGATGCAAATAGTTTTTGTCGTGTCACCATCGGAACTCAAATTCTGATCCCCTCACAGATTCGCTGGATGACTCAGATTGGAAAAGATATTTTCAAAATGGGTCTGATGTATCAGGTATAGATGTCATCACGTACAGTCCCTTGTAAAAATCCAAAAATCAGGGAGAATAAAATCACGGTTGTATCCAAACATAGGGAGCTTATGAGTTTTTTGTTCAGCCTGATCATCGGTGTCTTGTTCGTCACCATCAATCTTGGACCCGTTTCCGCTCAAGACGCGGGAGGGGCGGATAATTATGATCCAAACCAAGTGCGCAATGACGATTTTAGATATCAGCCCAAAACGGTGGCACTCTCAAAAGTCGAACGGGATAAAAAGCTGGATGAAATAGTCGATAAATTTGAGGAGCTTCGGTTGCGCGAAGAAGCTCTTGTTGCAAAAAAAGCAAATCTTGCCAAGGCCAATGATAAGGATGGATTGGAAGATCTCGAAGACGATTTTAAAGACTTGGCCGATGATCGCGCGAAGATCGACAAAGAAATGGCGTCACTGAGAAATTGATTTATTTTAGGTGAGGAGAATTTGGGTAAGTATAAAATAGCTTCTTTGATTTTAATCCTTGTCTCGTTGTCGTTACTCTGGCCAGGCTTAGCACAACCCATTCTAAAGCTCACCCTGACGACAGAGATCAAGGCCAAAATCGGCGAGTTTAAATCTGTCGGCCTGGATAAAAATCGTTCCATTTTAAGCACCGTAAAAGATTTGTATGATGACGATCGCGTCTTTGTGGCCTTTCTTATTTTGCTCTTCAGTGTCCTCGTCCCATTCATAAAGGTCATTTTACTTTTGTGGGCCTTGCTCTTTGCCAGAAGGCCTGAGAAAGAAAAATTTTTCAACTTTGTGAACACGATTGGAAAGTGGTCCATGGCCGATGTTTTTGTCGTCGCTATCTTTATTGCCTACTTATCTACAACTGGACAGGGTAGTGCTAGAACTTTCGAGGTGTCCTACCTCGGCCTGGTTTTGCCTGTCTCGGTGAACACGATGTTTGAGTCCACTCTCGGGCCGGGTTTTTATTTCTTTCTTGCCTACTGCCTGATTTCGATAGCTTCGCTACATTTTGTGAAGGCCCATCTTGCCTGCGACGGGCGGCAATCAGCCGACTAAAGTAATTTACTATTGTATCCGAAAAGACTTCTGATGGATATTAACAACAGAGGCAAAATTCATTACCCCCCCAGGATGCTGCAAGTGCGGCTGCATTTTCGCTGGTTAGGTTTCCTCATTCTTGGGGCCATCATCTTATTTGCAGTTCTATTTCTACTTTCTAGTTTCTATTATTTTTACTACACCTATGCGATGGCACTCCCAGGGCCGATACATCTATTGAAGGAGTCAATCTCAGTTGAAAATGCATTTCATTGCATGCTCTATACCGGTTTCTCCTGGATCATCGTCACGATGGCCTACTGGTTTTTCTTTAAAGATGTGATGGGACGCACCTTTCAAGCATCTCAGAAACATCTTACCTGCTTCAGGGGAAAGAAAGAGTTTAAAATATTTTTCGAAGAAGTTATTTTGCTCCATTGCAGCTCCTTTGGTCCTCTTTGCACCTTTAAAATTAAATGTAATTCCGGAAAAGTGTATCGCTTATCAACGATGATTGAGAGGGCCGACTACGTTATCGAGGCCCTGTTACGTTTTAATCCGAAGCTCTTGCCATGGGAAAAATTTGTCGTTTTTCGCAATAAGCTGGTGCTTTCGGATCATAGTTTGGCGCGCTTTGAGGAAAGCTATTACGGACGTCATTCCTGGATTGCGTTTTTTCATCTGGCGTTTTTGCCCATTATTTTTCTTTCACTTTTGTACATCCAGCAAGCAAGTGACATGGTTATTCATTCGGTGATTGGACATGTTTTGGTAGGATTGAAACTTATTATCATTGTGAATGTTGGTCTATGGAGTGCCTACCAGCTCATCTTGAAACGAATTATCGATAAAAAGGATTTTGAACAGCTACAGCGCAATCTGCGGGACAAAAAACGCAATATGAATTATGAGGCAAAGCTATACAGAAGTGTTTATGCCTGCACGGTCTTTGTCTGTCTCATGTTCTATACTGCGATTTATTGTTTCGATCTTAATCGATATGAATTTATCATGGCCTTGGAAAATTTTGAAAATTATGGTCAGCAAGCAGGAACGATCCACCTGGTAGATACTCGTTACAATTGCCAAGAATGTCACTTTTCCGTAAAAGGTGGCGATGTGGTTGTGATTCTGAATCCCCATCGGGCCGGAAAGTATCTTGCCAAGATCGCGGGATTTCAAGGTGAGCTTGTAAAGCTAAACTACCTTAAGAATGACAATGCCGGTGAAAATCAGGGGCGTGCCCTTGCCAGTGTTGAGGAACGCAAGCTTGCGAAGGGCGAGCTGGCGGCAATCACTGGAAAAAGCGGACAGTATCTTTCCCCTCTATCGGAAGAACAGATCCATGGAAAGGTTGTTATGAAAATTGTATCCCTCCCCGTGTTTGGTCAGGAGCTTTTTGGCCGCATTAGAAAGCTTATTTTTTAGATACTTTCTTCAGAGAGATCGCTTTGATCGATATGCAGTCGTCATTTTCAGCATAAACAGTGGCCTTGCCAAGAAAGTCCGCACCAGTTTTTTGTTGAGTGTTTTTGATAAGCTCATCAATAATACCGAACGCATTCGGGTCTTTTGTCGGAGCAGGACAAAACATTTCATCAACCGAACCCATCTCAACTAATGACATTCCTGCCTCTAGTGACTGGTCCGTCATGGATACAATCTCGGCCTGTAGAATGGGATAACGATGAGCACAGCTACTTAGAAAACAAAAGAAAACAAACATACTCGTGAGCATTTTCATAAATGACCCACTCCTGATAGGACGAGACATTTTTTCTCAACGATCCCTAAATTATAACCTTCGTGGGTGGTGCTCACATTATTGATGTAGCGGATTTTAATCGGTGGCTTAGGCGTGGTGGTAAGGTCTGTATTTTCAACAAAACTTTCCAAATGAGTGCGTGAAAGGGCATCTTGAATGGCACGATCCAAGGTCGGGCCAGCACTGAACTTTATTCCGAAAAAGAGCCATCGACAATCGCGTCCTTCAATGGGGCCGATGGACGGGCCGCGCACAATATCATTAGAAAGTGCCACGAGCTTGGTTTGCTTGGAGTATTTATAGGTTGCACAGCTGGTCATTCCCATAAGGAGGAAAAGCATCATGAACAGATATTGTCGTCTCATTCTTTCCTTCCCAAAATTGCGCTCATGATCCTGCCTTTTTCCGAGCAGCGTGGAGTTTCCCAGCAGGCGCTATAGCTGAGCTTATGGTCGCCTTGGGAGAGTTCGATTTCAAAAGGCTGTTTGAGCATCTTAGTATAGACATAATTGGCAAAACTTTCTATGAAATCATCCAAGGGCGATACCACGGCCTTTCCGGTTGGAATTGAGCTTTTCGCCAGCGTTTCATACAGAATGAAAGCATCCTGAGGGCCACAGGAAGGGTTGGGCATGGAGTATTTAAAATTACAGGTAGACGAAAACGGGATAGGTTGCTGCAAAACCGCGCTGTCGTTTTCAACCAGCCATGACTGCTTAAAAAAATCAGTCTCTTGAACGTTGTTGAGATTGGACTGATCCTCAAGTGCCAGTGGGAAGGAGTTATTGTTGATCTGAAGTACATGAGCTAACTCAAGCAGAAAAAGATAAAGAAAGGCGCCATAGTTGGCGGAACTGTTTTCTAAGGTGCAGGATAACTTAAACCCATCGACTAACTGGAAAGGACTTTGCTCCCGCCGCGAACACCATTCATTGGCGGAGATTTTTAGGATGCTTCGGTCGAAAACCATAAATGCATAGAGCGGCAGTCCCTGGCCGTCATAGATATACTCCGTGAAACCGCTGCTTCCCAGATGCTCGACAAAATAAATTCCCTTAATGTATGGGGTGAGACGTTTGACAATGATCGATGGAAGGACATTGAAAACACGATTGATGTGGGCGAATTCTTTTTTTGTCAGGTTAAAGGGAGCCGGAGTTTCCGCAGTTCCACTTATCTTGTTGTTCTCACGCAAATAGCTCAGAATATCGCCGGGAATTTCTTTTTGGACTTTTTGGGAGAGCCCCGGTTTGGCTGCCCCTTTTTGAGTCCAATAGGGAAGCAGCTTTACATGCGCATGAGGATTTAAGAGTTTTTGTCTTGTTGAGCTGCAAGCCGAGAGAGTAAACAAGAGCAAAAAGGCCAGGAAAAATTTTGGCATTCGATGGAACCTCATTGTCGTACCTAAAACTTAATTATAGATTAATTTTTACACTTAATCACAAGAAATGAAATGCATATCAATATTATTTATCAGGATGACCTTATCGTGGCCGTTGAAAAGCCCAGCGGACTTTTTGTTCATCCGTATAAAGAGGTTTCGAACGAAAAAAGTCATCTCATGAAATTGGTGAAAAATCAGATCGGGAAGTATCTCTATCCTATCCATCGGCTAGATCGTCCCGTGTCCGGCATCGTCATTTTTGGTCTGTCCTCAAAAGTTGTGGGTCAGGTGAAAGAAGAATGGAATGGGGAGAAAAATATCAAAGAGTATCTCACTTTGGTACGAGGCCAGGTGGAGATGGCCGGGGAGTTTAATTTTCCTCTTAGAAATGACAAAGGTGAGCCTCAAGCGGCCCGAACTTTGTACTGGCCGGAGTGGAGCGATGGTGATTACACCCTTGTGCGGGTGCAGCTTAAAACCGGCCGACAACATCAAATCAGGCGCCATTTTTCAAGGCGAATGCATCAAATCGTGTGTGATACAGGGTATGGAAAAGGCACCGTTAATCAGTATTTTCGTGAGAACTTTGGTCTCTCGAGAATCTTTCTTCACGCTCATTATCTAAAAATTTTTAATCCCATGATTAACGATTACTACGAATTTCGATGCCCCCTGCCTCCGGAACTTCAGCAAGTCCTAGACAAACTTAGAGAGAGGCAGGCATGAATGAGAACTCTGTCGCATTTTATCTTTTTCGCCATGGCCAGACAGACTGGAATGTTGACAAAAGAATTCAAGGACACACAGATATTTCCTTGAATGCCAAGGGGCGTGAGGAAGCCAAAGTACTAGCGCAAAGCATCTCTGACATCCCACTTGAAGTTATTTACTCCAGTGATTTAGATCGTGCCATGGAGACCGGCCAAACCGTCGCCTCTGTTCTCAAGATTCCCTTGATTCGAACTGAATTATTGCGTGAGGCCCATTTCGGGCAAGCAGAAGGACTCCTTTATGCGGAGGCTGAACAGCGTTTTGGCGAAGAGCTTTGGAGGCATTTTCGCTCCACCGATTTGTCATTACTTGATATCGGATTTCCCGGTGGCGAAACCAAACGTGAATCCGTCGCACGCTTGCTTAAGCTGCTTGAAATTCTTATTGCGGAGAAAAAATTTACGACTATCGGCCTGTCAACCCACGGAGGCGTTATCAAAAATTTGCTGCATTTCCTCGGCGGCGAGAATATCAAACATGTCCCTATTCCAAATTGCGTTACCTATCTTTTGAAGTTTCATAGCGGGCAATGGAGTATCACAGGGCCGCTCAAATTCTCTCCCAGATCAATTTGAACGGGGTCTCGAGGCTTTCCAAGTCTCGCTCGAAAACCAGGCATCCTGCGGTGGAAAAATCACACCGATCGGCCCCGAGAATATCGGCCAGCTTACCCATAAACGGCATATGACCGACCAAGACGAGAGACTGAGATGCTTCAAGCAGATCCTTCAGTATTTCAGAAGGCAGATTTTCGGGGCGGAGAGTATTTTTTTGCATCACCTGGGCCTGGGGAAAAGCATGCTCTTGAAGACCGAGGGCGGTTTGTTCGGCCCGCAGCAGACCACTGTGAAAAATGAACTTAAAATTATATTTTTGCTTGTGAAGGGCATGGGCCAATTGGGAAACCTGCTCTATTCCACGTGGTGAAAGCGGTCTCATGGCGTCCTCAATCGCCTCGGCGGCGTTTCCATGACGAACTAATGCTAAAAGCATATATACCCCTGTATCCTAGGGATTAATTCTAAACTTAGAAAGGCCGTCATTAAAGATTTATGTTGTAAAAAATTCATAGATATCTCAGTATCAAACAGGTTGTTTTTTAACTGTGGTATATTCCGCCAACTTTATTTTATTGAGAGGATGGTCGTTATGAAAAAGATACTTGCATTATTAGTGGTGCAGTTGTGTTTTCTAGGGATTGCCAAGGCCGATCTCTACAGCGTATGCGTTCAGCCGATCATCAATGAAGACGGCGATCCCGTGAAGGCCGTTATCACTGGTCCTGCGTTGGTCAAGGCCGGGACCACTAATCCGGACGACCTGTCTGAGGCGGATTTTGAAGTTTTTCAGACTAATTCCATTGATCGGTTAAAAAAATATGCGATTGAAAAAAAGCTTTTAAAAGGCAAGCTAGAGTTTGACGAGGATGAGGCAGAGTGTAGTGACGTGGATTCCAATCTTGATGCCATGAAAGAGGCCCTCAAGGCCTATCTCGAGATGTTCAAAGAAATGAATGTTAAGGTTTACCAAATCTAAATTTTGACTAAAAAGCTCGGGATATTCTTTCTTACTATGATCTAAATAGTGATAGAATCATAAGAAAGTATTCGGAGTTTCATTGTGGAAAAGAAATTTCCTTCAATTGAGTTGAAGACCCCACGACTTATCCTAAAAAGACATCATGTTTCTGAGTCCCACATCATGGGACAAGCTGTGCGCAAGAATTACGCCCGATTTCTTTTAATTTTTCCCTGGGTGCATGAGCATTATGGCAGTGACGACGCGCTTAAATTTATAGAAAACTCTTTAATTCAATGGGACCGAGCGGAGATGTTTGACTTTAGTATTTACAACCAGCAGATGGAGTATCTTGGCAATGTCGGAGTCCATACTATCCGCTGGGAGCATGGCAGAGCAGAAATTGGCTATTGGATCAAACAAGAATTTGAGGGCCAGGGCCATGTGACAGAGGCAGTGTATGCTCTTATTCAAGAACTTTTTTCCATGGGATTCAATCGGATAGAAATACGATGTGATCCTGAAAATGAGCGCTCTAAAAAAATTCCAGAACGGCTTGGGATGCAGCTCGAGGGACATTTTCACGAGCACGTTTTTCAGCAAGGTGCCTACCGCGATACTCTTGTTTATGCACTTCTGCGCCGTGATCAAGGAAAGATGAGCTGGCATGTTTAGAAATTTGTATTTAATTATTGTTTTTTCCACCGGAGCTCTGGCCTTAATCTACCAGATCCTTTGGCAGCACTTAACCTCCCTTCTCCTCGGGAGTGATGCCAGAGCATCAACCTTGGTCGTGGCGACATTCTTGCTCGGGCTCTCGGCCGGGTATTATTGTTTTGGAATTCTCTCGACCCGCGTGAAAACGCGCGCCAATTTTCTAAAGCTATATGGATGGGCGGAAATCCTGATTGGAGTATACGCCTTTTTTTTCCCCAACTTGTTCCACTTTTTTTTCGAGAGCTGGCCGGGTTCTACCGAAACCTTCTTAGGACAAATCCTGGTGGCCGGAATTTTATATATCCCTCCAACATTTTTAATGGGGGCCACTGTACCTGTCATGACCTCGGTATTGCCAGAAGCGTATAGCGAGGTAAATTCGATTCATACCAAGGTGTACGGACTTAACACGTTAGGGGCCTTAGTCGGCGTGATCCTGGGCCCTGTTATCATTATGCCATTTTTTGGGGCTTTAAACGGCCTGCGCCTGGTCGGGGTCGTCAACGTGCTTGTGGCGGTCTTTTATCTCTTCAATCGCCTGACAGGCAATATTGAAAAGTCAGCTTCCGAGAATGGCAACCTGAAGGCCGGAGAGCTGGCGCCTTGGTTCTACTATGTCATGGCCTTTAGTTCCGGATTTTCTCTTTTGGGTCTGGAAATTATCTGGTTTCGTTTGTGGGCGCTGACGATCGGTTCGTCCTATATTATTTTTCCAATGGTGGTGGCGCTCTTTGTGGGGGCCCTGGGTGTCTCGGGTATCACCTTAAAAAAATACACTGATCATTCATTGGTTTTGAGCCTAGTCTTTGGAGTTTTATTTCTTTCCTTCTCGTATACCGTTGTGCCCTTTTTGCCTTTGTGGACCAGTAATATCAGGGTGCTCATGATGTCACACCCGATCAACTTTCCCATCTACTATCTCATCTGCTTCGCGCTTTTAATCGTATGTTTGTTTCCTGGCATCTTTTTTGCCGGCCGTCTACTTCCACTGTCCTATGCTCTTTCCAAAAAAAATGGAGCTAACTATGGACGCATTTGCGCGCTCATTTATTTTTGCAATACTCTTGGGACCTTCACCGGTGCCATTGTCTTAGGGCATCTTCTCATGGAGAGTCTCAGTATCGTCTGGCTCTATCGTTCCGCTATCGGACTTTTGGTGATCTTGACGGTGTACCTCTTCGTTAAAATACCCAGCTCTAAATTCTTGCGCGGGGGAATTTTATTGGCCCTGATTGTTTCGGGGACTCATCTTTTTCAAAATTGGAATCGGGTGTTTCATGCCGCTGGCACCTTTCGCGATCGTACCTTGCGCACCTACAATTTCCAGGGACCATTCAGCTTGCCAACCCTAGAGGCAGTTTTTTTTGAAGATGGTGCCAGTGCTACGGTGGCCGTGACCAAGGGGATAAGTGACGATGACCTGAGTATCCAGGTCAACGGAAAATCAGACTCAAATACTATTGGTGACTACAGCACGATTGTCCTCACTGCCGTTATTCCTTATTTAAAAGTATCCACAGAGGCCCCGATGAACGGTTTAGTTATCGGCCTTGGTACGGGCGTGACGGCCGGAATCTTGGGACAGTTTTCCGATATAGCTCGTGTGGATATTGTGGAAATTTCGCCCAAGGTGGTGAAGGCCAATACCCATTTTGCCGCCGCTAATTATCACGTGCTGGAAAATCCCAAGGTTCATCTGCATGAGATTGATGCTTTTAAATTTCTTAAAAAAAGCGGGCCGAGTTACGAGATCGTGATTTCCGAACCCACCAACCCATGGACCGTTGGAGTGGAAAATCTTTTTACCAGTTATTTTTATCAAAAAATAAGCGACCGCCTGGCCCCCGAGGGCATTTTTGTTCAATGGTTGCAAACCTATGCCATGAGTCCTCCTCTTTTGGGAAGTATTCTGCGCAATTTGCATGAATATTTTCCTCACACAAGAATTTATCGCACTCATCTTGGAGATTGGGCGATCCTGGCTTCAAAAACAAATAACTTCGGAAAGAAATTTATAGCACGGGCACGCGATCCGCAGGTCCAGGCGGCCCTTTATGGCTGTAACCTGCCCTCCATTGATGCCATTGATTTTCTGGAGGACTTTACCGCAGTCGAGTCGTTGTACTTGGCCAGCACTCTGAATGGCCCTGCCCATGATATTTTCAAGCCGACCTTGGCGCGCCATGCTTTTCGAGAGTTTTTTCTGGAAACCTCAATTCATCATCAGTCACTCATCGATCCCTATGTGGCACGTCATTTTCCTTTTGACATTGGATATATTGCCACTCGTCGTGGTTTAATGGAACTTATGGCGAAACGAGAGATGGGCCCCTTCGCCTGCGAAAGGCGACCGATCCTTCGCGGCGTCTTCACAAATTTGCCTTGTCTGTATAGAATGATTTTCCAAGCCAAAAATGACTGGGATCATGGGCGCGATGTGAAGGAGCGACTCTCAAGTTATGCAATGCTTAGGCATGGAAAATTTCTTGAAAAGGCCAACTTGAATTTTTTATACAAGGACATACTTAAAATAGAAAATAAATTTGAAAAGATGGAGGTACTAGTTAAGTACCTCCAGGAATTACTGAAAGATGGTAGTTACGAAGAGTACGAGCAAATATTACAAGATGCTTTTAAGCGCCAAATTCTGGTGATCGACCAGGTTAAATATTGGCAAGATAAGATGAGTGAAATTCGACCAAAGCAAAGTGCGGTCAAATTGGGTGCCTATCCAAAAACATTGTAGACCAGGGAGCAACATTTGAATTTTTCTTTTTCAGTCGCAACAAATTTTGATTCCACGCTCGTGGATCGGCTCAAGCAATTTCCTGTGGTCGAGCTCTACGGTAAGTTACCCAGCGATTACGTCGGGGGCGGGCGCTCAAGTTATATGTTGAATCAAATCAGTCGTCGTAAGCTGGCCGACCATGTGGCCTATGTTCGGAAAGCTGGCCTCGGCTTCAATTACCTGTTAAATGCCGCCTGCCTTGATAACAAGGAAATTACCACCTCCGGACAGAAAGCGATTCATCGTCTCCTGGACTGGATTTCAAAAATCGGTGCCACGGCCGTCACCGTGAGCAATCCCTTGCTTCTGCGGATGATCAAGCAGCAGTACCCGCACCTGAAGGTTCGAATCTCCGTGTTTGCCGGTGTCGATCATTTGCGAAAGGCCAAATATTGGGAGGACCAGGGCGCGGATGTCATCTGTCTTGATTCGCAAACCGTGAACCGCGAATTTCGCACCCTCAAAACTTTGCGCAAGTCACTCACCTGCGGGCTTGAGCTGCTGGTGAACAATAGCTGCCTGCAAAGTTGTAGCTTGCGCGAGCCCCATATGAATTTGCTCGCCCACAGCTCGCAGCGCGGGCACTCCAGCGGCGGTTTTGTCATTGACCACTGTATTATGGAATGCTCCCGCATGAAGCTGGAAGAACCGGTGAATATGATCAGGGCCGATTGGATTCGCCCGGAAGATCTAAAGCACTATGTGGAGATGGGGTTTGATCGCTTCAAGATTGTGGAGCGCAATCTTCCCACGGACATCATGGTGTCTCGTGTGCAGGCATACACGGAAGGTCGCTATGAGGGAAATTTGTTGGACCTTGTTCAGCCTTATGGTCAAAGCAAGGCCAGCCAATCAGACTCCCGTGGCGGACTCAGCAAGAAAATGCTTCGCAGTCTCTTTTTTCTTTTTCGCCCGTTTCGAGTCAAGATTTGGCGACTTCTCCCTTTCCAAGAGCTGGCGCGCGAACGCGGCATGTTGCAAGAGCTAAGTGGCCCCCCGCCCATTTATATCGACAACCGCAAGCTCGACGGTTTCATCGACCGTTTTTTAACCAAAGGCTGTCGCGATGTCGTTTGTGAGGAGTGCCGTCACTGCCACAATTACGCCGAGCGGGCCATCACCATCAATTCGGCCCATCAGCAGAAATGCGTGGGACTTCACAAGAAAATCGAAACTGATTTGCGAACCTCGAAGCTTTGGTTGTGACTTCTATTTATTCCTGAATCAGAGTGGAGAGTTTTTCTATACATTCACTTAAGACGGGTGGATGAGCTTTTTCGATAAACTTGGCCTTCCTCACTTTCCAGTCAAATTTTTTTATATGATCTGAGAGGATGGCACCGGTAAATTGTTTTCCCTGAAGCAAAACTTCAAAGGGATATCCTTTTACATTGGAAGTTATAGGACAGCACAGCGCCAAGTTGAGCCAAATAATGTCTCCCCGTTCTGGAATGTAGGCCATATTACCAAACCTCATTTCCTTCGACTGTGAATTCATCAAGATGGTGGAGATTTTTCTTTGTTATCTGATTGAGTAGAGAATCCAACGAATATCTCCCCTTGCTTGAGACGATAATGATTACCCCATTTTTGAATTTTGGTGGACATGTAAATTCCTCACGACCAGACGACAGTATATACATTATATATACTGTCGTCTGGTCGTGAATGCCGGGGTTCCAATACATGAGCGTATTCTGTGACTTAGGCATAGATAAGACTGAGGTGTCGGAGGTATAATTTATCGCAGGGACGTAGAGGGACGCAGCTAGAGCAAGTGGAAGATAATGACACTAATTTGTTTATTTTTGTAATCAAAACGCTGCCCATTAATAGTATCGACAGGAGAACTCATACCATCAAAATATTGCGCCTTAATTCGAAACCCCATTTCCTTGCCTCTTGCCTCAATACCAAAGTCTCCATAAGTTCCAGTTACATCTGCTGAATCTCCACCTTGTTTAAAGCCGCGATCACTCTGGCCATTCGCGCTTCGATATTCCACTTCATCATAAGTGAACGAGATCGCATCGATTGCTCCGCCGCCTCCGAAAAATATTGCAATTGGACCAATCCGTATAAAATCCCATCGTAAGCCGAGACGAAACTGAAGGTGGAGCAATTCGGCACTTAAGTTATCCATCTGACCAGTTTCAAGAGCATTGGCGGGGTCGGTGTATTTATATTGAACTTTGGCTGACTCCCCGAGATACCCAAAACCCCCAACTACGCGTAATCGCCAAAATGCCTCAGCAGTTGCCTCAAGATCTATCCCTGCCCCACCGTAAGTTCTGATCGCAGCATGTCCACTTTGCTCATCCTTTATTCCGGAAGTGTAATTGCTAAATACTGCGGGGCCTCCACCAGCGCTAAACCCTATGGGAAAGCAGATCGTGGGTAGCATGAGCAACAAGGGTAATGCAAAAAAGTATCTATATCTATAAGACATAACATTTTGATTTTAGAGGATGTGAATTTTTAATGAAGTGATCCAAGTGACTTGCAAAAAAGATAATATCATCTCTTGTAGTCATTCCGGCGAATTTTTCATAATCTTGCTTTATATAGGATGCGATCGAAGGATAGGCATCTTTTTCACAGGCAGAGTAGAACGTTAAAACTTTTAAATGCTCTCCTTCCCCTCTGGTCATCTCAATTTTAAGTTCATCTAAATTTTGTGCAATGTAAATCATTCTTTCTTCGCGCAACTGGATCTGCAAAGCAAAAAGTGAGCAATCCCCCCATGATGAGGTTGACTGTGTCTGACTCGTGGAAATGTTTGAGGTGTATTTCGTATCTGTAGACGCTGTAGTTGGTTCTGTCGTGCTTGATTGGGAAGATGTTTTAAATAAGCCATCTTTCTTGGTTCCTTGCGTTACGGCATTATGGTACGCTTCACCTACTCCGCCATACCGATAAGTTTTCCACATGCCATTGTTCAGCATTTTGCTGCATTTCTGAGAATCGAGAGCATGGACAACCCCCAGGGTGAAGTAAGCGATAGCGATGATTTTGAAGAAAAATAACATAAGCAACGCTCCTTAAAGAATGACAAGTGTTATAAAGTATATTCATGATTTATTGTAAAGTGTACTATAGACAGTGGGCTGTAACAATTTTTATTATTGTTATGGGTCTTTTCGAGTCCGCTTCCGCACAAGATAGTCGTTGGCTCAAGCTAATGTACTATGAAAGTTCCGGTGACAATAAATTTCACAGCTTAATAACGACGAAGAGCTATTTTTTATCTGATAGAGGACGTACTGACCCTTTTTCGGAATTAGAGAAATCAAAAAATTTATTACGGCCGTTGCGTGAATTTCCGATGGAGATAACAAAAAAAATTACAGATTTCATCTGTGCATTTCCGGCGAGATTTCAGTACGTTGCTTCGTTAATCGGAGTTGATTACAGGAGGTATCGTTGTGACAAAGTTGAGGCATGGGTAGCAAGTTTTGAGGCCGAGGGTGTAAGCATTATCTTTGCCTCGCAATATCTGTCGAACCCTGCATCGGCCATGGGGCATACATATTTGCGCTTGATCTCGGCCCAGCGAGTTTTGTTTCTTAACAAGGTTATCGGATATGCCGCCTTTGTACCGAAAGATGTTGGTTTTTTTTCGTATGTGCAAAAAGGATTGGGAGGGGGGTTTGTTGGTGAATTCAGCGTCGATCCTTTCTATTTTAAATTTCATGAATATAGCAATATGGAATTTAGAGATTTGTGGGAATATGAGCTCGACCTGAATCACGAAGAAGTTGAATTGTTGTTAAGACATTTGTGGGAACTGATTCATCATGCTCAGTTTGACTATTTATTTCTATCGGAGAACTGTGCAAAAATACTGCTGCGTGTTCTTGAGGTCGTAAAACCTGCCGGCAATTTAGTTGCAAATCTTCCCTTCTTCGTACTCCCACTGGAATCACTGCGGATGGTTCAGTCTGCGGGTATGGTGAAGCAAATACGATATTATCCATCACTCTCATCGAAGGGAAATCAGAAATACTCCCGTTTAAGTGAGATGCAAAGGCGAGATCTGGATATGGTACTTAAGGCACAACCGACTCACGATGTAGAGGTAATGGACACAGGGATGGATTATCTCAATTTTGAAAGGCATCAAAAGGGCGGTAAGTTGGAACCTGTGCAGAGCGAGGTTTATGATAGTTTGCTCATTGCGAGGTCGAAACATCCCAGCAAGGAAGCAAGAGAGAGCGGTGTCGCGGTCAAAGACTATCCACATGAAGCCAATCCACCACGCAGATTTAAATTTGGTGTTGGGAAGCATAATAAATTGCGGGAGTTTGCTTCAGTAGGGTTTCGACCTGCGATACACGATCTTAAAGACCGTATTCAAGGATATTTACAATATTCGGAAATTAACATCTTGAATGGCGAGTTTAAGGTTTTTGCGAAGGAAAGAGTCAGCTTAGACCATCTTCAAATATTTTCCCTGAAAAAATACACTAGTTGGGAAATGTTTAACCGCTCGCCAAGCTGGGGAATTGATGTCGCTATAAAGTCAAATGATGTTTCCCCCTGCTCATCCTGTCTATACAACGAGAATAATTTATCAATTGGTCTAGGGAAAATCTTTAACGGTGGTTACGGGGTATGGTTTTCTTTTGACGAGATAATGAGAATTGGCAATATTAATGATCATTTCGAGTTGGACCATGGTCTTAAAATTCTCGGGATCATTGATTCATTCGATATAGGTAGAGTTGTGCTACAGGCGAGGCCGGCATACGGGCAATTTGAGATGAAAAATTTGATGCTTCAAGCTCAACTACTCTTCCATGTGTCAAGCAAATATACGCTTGAGTTTGATGTGCAGTATAAGACAAGTCAAAGAATCGGAGAGGTCTATCAATTACAGTCAGCAATCTATTATTATTTTTAAATACAATGCTTTTCGCGTAAAGCGTTGCGACCCAGTCTGACTTGTTCTTCAATCCAATCGCGATGGAATTCACAGGCCGAAGGTGTTTGTCCCGGTGGCCACCTCCGGCAGGCTGGCCGGTTTTGGATGCTCAGGCCATAGGCCTGCTTCGCGGGCATATCTGGCAACCGTGGTACGGTCAAAAACCATCCAGCGATGAATCTCACGCGCAGAAAGACCTGCCCGAAACAATGTCAACACTTGTTCCTTCTCGTGCGCTTTCAAGACATTCACTCCTTCTCCCTTGTTTGCCAGAATGGCGACAAGAGAAAGTAAATGTCCTGTGGACTTCTTGGCTTTGGAACTACGAAATTATAGGTGTAATTTAGCCTTTCATAATGCTTCGAGTATTGGGCGGGCCAGAGGTGGCGTGTTTTGACCGGCCATCAGGGGCAACTAATTTAGTCCCAAATATTTGTGGATTCTTTATGCTTTTATGCTTAAAAAGTTGATTGCATAATTTACAACTCCCTAATATAGTGATTGCAAATAATAGGGTTAATTTATGCGCACAATTGCTTTCCGCATCGGAGTTTTTATTTTTGTAATCGGTTTTGCCACTGCCGGCGAAGTTCTTGAAGTACGTGGAGATCAAGTTCTTTTCTCGCTCGAAGGAATAGATAATATTGCGATTGGTGAAACGGTTGAGATAGTCAATGATAACGTTGCCCCAACCAAAGGTATAGTGACCAAAATTGGAAAGAGTTCCGCCTTGGCCAGAGTTGAGGGCGATATAAAAATTGAAAAAGGGCAGAAAGTTCATAGGGATGAATCTGAAGATCTTTTCAATGCTAAAGAAGGAACCAACAAATCGATTAAAACGACCAAGAAAGAATCACTGCACGACCGATATACCGGCGCAGGCTACGGTGATGCCGGATGCGGGTTGGGCTCGATTATTTTCGGCGATAAAGACGGCATGGTTCAGATTTTTGCCGCTACAACCAATAATACGTATTCCAATAATACCTTTGGCGTGAGCAGTGGTACTTCAAACTGTGATGTCAGTATAGGTTCTCAGTCATCTGTAGAAAAGAAGGTTGAGATTTTTGTTTCCATGAACATGACAACACTAGAAAACGATATTGCCAAAAGACAGGGTGAAACTCTTGCCAGCTTATGCAAAATTGTCTCTTGTCAGAACCACGAGAACTTCACCAGAATTCTTCAAAAAGAGTATGGCAAAATCTTTGTCGATACTGACCGCGACTCTAAACAAGTCAGTGGTAGAATTTTACGTGTGCTCCAGGAAAATTCCTCACTGGCAAAAGTAACTATCTAATCAAAGGATTCAGCATGAAAAAAATATTACTGGGTGCTTCTTGTTTGCTGATATTATCCTCAATGGAGGCGTCAGCGCAAAGTGGCAAGCCCTATGGCGCTGGTGGGTGCGGATTGGGTTCTCTGGTAATGGGTAAGGATGGAAGCCAGGTTGCAGCTATTACGACAAACATGACCGGAACACAGACTTTCGCCATCACCTCCGGCACTTCCAACTGCGGATATAGAAGCAATAGATCGGCCCAGGCCATCGATTTTATCGAAGCTAATAAAATTGCCCTACAGAATGATGCAGCCCGGGGAAGTGGTGAAACCATTACTGTTCTCTCATCAATCTACGGTTGCAACGATAAAACTCAATTTTCCCTAATGTTAAAAAAGAATTACGGGAACATTTTCATTCAAGAAAAAAATGCCCAACTCATAGGCCAGAATATTGAGGCTATTCTAATCAAGAACCGCTCAGCTAAATGTGAAATTATCTGATCCTCAAAAAGCCATTATCCTTATTTTTTTGGGTCTTGATCTTGCTCGTTCCGATTTGTTCTAAAGCAGAAGAGCTTAATACAGATATTCTCCGGCTTTCTCAGAACATTCAGTGGCATAGGCTTTTACATTTCAGAAAGTATGATAGCGAAGTCGACAGCGAAAACTTCTTTTTAAATAAAAAGGGAAAAGAAAATCCTTATCTGGAGTTGTTCTCTACCCTAAAAGAATTCAAAAATCAAAATCAACATATCATCTGCCGATTTCCTGCACGCTATAAGTGGCTTAATGGTATTTTGCAATTCGACGTTGCAAATTCGCAGCTCAAAAAATGTGTTGAATATCAGAAATTCTTAGAGAAAACCTCAGCACAAAGCCTAAGTGTAGTTTTCAGCTCCTTTCATCTGAATAATCCCGCTTCAGTATTCGGTCATACGCTTTTGAAAATCAGCACGTATAAACAGGAGGAAAAAGATAACAAAGAAACTGAAGATAAAATTGAACTTCTGGACTATGGAATTAATTACGGAGCTACAAATTTTAGTTCGAACCCTCTATGGTATGCCTTAGGTGGGCTGGGCGGCTATTTCAAGGGAATGTTTACTGCCATTCCCTATTATTACAAAGTTCGTGAATATAATGATTTTGAGTCTCGCGACTTATGGAATTATGATCTTGATTTGACCTTGGAAGAAGTACAACGTGCGATTGATCATATCTGGGAGATGGGAGAGATTTACTTCGATTACTATTTTCTGACAGAAAATTGTGCATACCATATACTAGCGTTGATTGAGGCTGCAGCCCCGCGACTCAAACTGGTGGATCAGTTTTATTATTATGTAATCCCTGCTGAAACGATCAAGGCGCTCTATCATGAAAAGGCGGTCTATAAATTCAGCTTTAGACCTTCAATTCAAAGAAAATATTATCAGAAGTTCCACGGATTGGACCCGACCGAGAAAGAAGCATTCTGGGAAATTGTGAAAAGCAATAAACCAGAATTGCTTTTGAACAGAAGTGACTTGTCTGAGAAATCGCAAGTTAAAATTCTCGACGGATTGATTGATTATTTTGATTACAGCTTTGCTGAGGATGTTTTAAAGGAAAATCCATCTGTGCTTTCAAAAAAACAAAAAATTCTTCTGACCAGGAGCAAGCTCGAGCAGATCAGTCTCCCCGCACAATTCGCGAATGCACCCATACACGCTCCTCACCATTCTCATTCGCCGCAGCGAGTGGGAATCTTTGGACAGCGAAATGATTCCCACCAAACTCTCCTGAGTTTCGATTTTCGGTTTGCCCTACACGATATTCTTGATTCTGATATCGGTTATGCCCCGCTATCGCGCGTACACATTTTTCACACTAAGGCCGGCTATAATTTAAAATCAAAAAAAGCGGATTTAGAAAGTTTTTCATTTTTTGATATTCTCTCTTTGAATCCCCTTACCCGAGTTCAGGAAAATATTTCCTGGACTCTGAATTTCGGAATCAGCGACATTATGTCCAATCAGTGTTTTTCCTGCAAACGTTTTGGAATTGAAGCCGGCGCTGGAAGCAGTCTTTCCCTGAAAGATAATTTTATCTTTTTTGCCATCTTAAAAAGCGATATTGCATTGACTGAAAAAAATAGCGATCATTCTTACTATCAGTTAGGTTTAGGACCGAATATAGGTGCACTGTTTGAGTTCACTAAGGAAATTAAGGCGATGCTTAGCTGGGAGTATCTGCAATACTTGGAAAATCCACAATTCAAATCCCTTTACAAGCTTGAGTTACAGACCAATTTTAGTTCGTTTACAACGAAACTCGAAGCCATGAAAACAGTTTATGGCCAGGAGAAGATTTCTCTTGGAATCCTCGTCTATTACTAATTTAAAAGTAAAAATGGTGTACTACATTGCCATAATTTCGTCCCTAGGCCTTTTTGGCTGCCATGATTTTTCGGGCTTGAAAATTACCTGTCAACAACGTACTCAGTTCATCTCTGTGCTTGCGGAAAACTTGATGCCGCTTAAGAAAATTCGTTAAAATTTTCATAGTATTTGTTGTACATCGCTTTCTTCTTAAAAAATTTGCATAATCGCTCAATTGGATTCAAGTTCAGTGAATACGGTAGCAGATAGACCAATACAATCTTAAGCTCCTTTGCCAACTCTTTAACCTTCACAGAGCAGTTGTATCTGGCATTATCCAGTACGAGATAAATTTTTTCGCGATTGCCAGAATTTTCATTTTTGTCCAAGATTGCCTTTAATAGCGAGTAGATGGCTTCGGTATTTACCCAGTCAGGTTCGGGTAATGACGTCAAGATTTTCAGTATCCACGGCGCAATTTTGTGAACGAAATCGATTCACTGAAATTAGAAGGTCACTTGTTTACGTTTTTCTAATTTTACATTCAACTTGGCTTTCAGCAAGGTCCCTTGTTTCAAAATCAAGTTGCGCACGGTTGGACTTTCTAAAACAACCTAGAGTTTCTGAATAAATGCCACCAACTTTTCTTTATACTCCGGACTGTGGTGGTAAGTTTCTAGGTGATCAGCTCCTTCCACCGGCCAAAAATCTTTTTTTCCCTCGGGAAGCATCTGGTAAATATCTTTGCCAAAAGCGATAGGGATAATGTGATCTGCGGTTCCGTGAATGAGAAGAACCGGAACATAATTCATGTCCGGCAGCACATAACGAGAAGCCGTTGATTCGTGGACAATGGCCCAGGCGATGGGGGAAAAGATCCAGGTGAGCCAATGAGAAGCGAGCTTATTAAAGGCCAACTTGCGATAGCTGGAAAAAGTGCCTTCAAGCACCAGAAGAGTGACATTATTTCGCTGCTCCCATCGGGAAATCGCCTGCGCGGCAACGACCCCTCCTAGACTTTGTCCAAAGATAATGAAACGCGCTTTCTTATTTTTTTCCCGAAGGGGGAGGAAATAATTTTTCCAGGCATAATCCAGAGCCGCGATGCCATCATCAATGAGACCTTGAGGATTGGCCTTGCCCTCGCTTTTGCCATAGCCACGATAGTCAAAGGTGAAGAGGCGATATCCGTACTTAGTTAGCCAGGCGAGGTTGGCAAAGTGAGAAGATAGATTTTGGGCATTGCCATGAAACTGCACGACCACTCCCTGGTCTGGATTGATTTCCGGTGATGTCGTGGCCCAGGCATTGAGTTTGGTGCCATCTTTCGAGGTAAACCAGATATCTTCGCCCGTGACTCCTGCCTTCTCTGGGGTGATATAGAGATAACGATCTGGATAATAAAAAACGGATGAACAGCCAGAAAAAAGCGCGATACAAAAGTATAATGGTATAAATATTTTCATCTAATAAATTCGACAGAATTGGATGGCTGCGGTTTGTTTGTTGGTGCCGGGGTTGTGACAGCATTGCCGTAGAGAGTGACTTGCTCAGACTCTGCTCCCTCACCCCAGCTAAGGAAGTTGGAGTTTTCAGGATATAATATTACGCTTTGGGCCTTAGCGAGTTCAAGTAGTCTTATTTCTGCATGCTTGTTGAATGTGTGCTTCATATCGGTCGTTGGAAGCACCAGATACCCCCAGCACGCCCCACCATAGACGATCCCGGTGATAATGCACCAGAGTCGCAGCGTCTTTACCTCGTAGGAACGTTCGTAAACATATTTTCCTGATCGTCCGTCATTCGTTTTGAAATCCCCGTCATACTTCATGCGCACGCTGGAGCAGGAAATGAGCAGGCCTGCGAGGACAATAAAGCTGAGATATTTTTTCATAGGCGGACTCCCGAGATGGAATAAAACTGAAAATCAGCTTACCTAATTTCAGAATGAATTGAAATAGTGAAGGATTGAAAGACAGAGTGGGAAGTAAAACCGATGAAACAAAAGTCGAACAAAAAACTTTTTTCAAATTCCTGCCAATGACGCGCCCCATCTTAGAAGGTGATTTTTACTGCGCCATCTTTCTATTTCATATGGGAAGGATTTGTTGCATAATCTTTAGCATATGCAGCAACAGTTCGAATTTATTAAGACATTGACTCTCTGCCTGGCCTTTGTAAGCCTTGTTCTTGCGCAAGTTTTTGTACCGTTGCTCAAGGTCCAAGCTGGTCCAAATAAATTTAAAAATATTTTAAGCGCCACCTTGATCAGAAATATTCTCATCGCCCTGTTTTGTTTCATAAGTATTTTTATTCTTGCAAAAAAAAATGCCCTGCCCGCTCCTGGATGGGCCATCCCTTTCAGCGTTTTTTTTCTCGATTTTCTTTCCTATTTTTGGCATTTTTTGAGTCACCGTTGGCGAACGGGAAATTATTTTCATTCTCGCGATGCCTTGGCCCACATGACAGATGTCTGGCAGTCGATGGCCCCCCGTTTGTTTATGGTGTGGGGTTTGAGGCTTCCGGTGGAAGGATTGCTTCTTTATGAATTTATCCTGGTCTTCGGATTTTTGTTGGAAGTTGGCTTGGCCAAATCCCCTCCATGGGTGGAGCGTTTTCTGGCCGGAATTCTGATGACTCCCATGCTTGTCACCCATCACTATACGATGATCAAAGGAAAGCCTTCACGAAAGAATTTTGGAATAGTTTTTTCTTTCTGGGACCGCGCTTTTGGGACGTACGTAGCACCTAATTCTTCTGAACCAGAAGCTGTCGTGGTCAATTTGAGAACTTAAGAGCATGCGAATTTTATTCGGGCCTCTTTGCTTTCTTGCTTCCTTCTTATTTTTTTCCGGAGAATTTTTATTTTCTGAGATGCTTATGCCTCTATTCGGGGGCGCATCCCATGTTTGGATAACCTGCATTCTTTTTTATACCATCGTATTGCTCCTGGCCTACTTTCTCGTTTATCTGGTGCGAATTTTAAATCCTGCCGTCGGCTTACCCATCCTCATCACCTTATGCCTTTTGCAAATTAGCTTTCACTCCTTCAAAATATTATTTCCGCATAGCGGTCCGCCAGTGTGGTCAGTCTTATGGGCCCTCGCCAATACGGCCTTTATCCCACTGTTGATTTTGGGCATGACGACTCCACTTTTACAAAATATCGCCGAAGCCGCTTCGCCAAAGACCTCGAAAATTCTCCTGAATTTTTCCAATGTGGGCTCACTCATGGGGCTTCTCATGTATCCGCTGATCGGAGATACTTTTTTCGGTTTGGAAAATCGGAGAATCATCTGGGAAATTGCCTCATTGGCATGCTCCCTTTTGGTTCTTGTCATTGGGATGAGTGCTTATGCTCTTGAAGCCAATCTTGAGAAGGTGAGTATCCCCAACCCCATTTCCCTCGGCCTGCGCACCCGCTGGTTCTTCTATTCTTTCTTAACCTGTCTACTGATGTTGGCCGTGACCAATTTTATTACGCATGGGCTGGGCTCTGTACCCCTTCTCTGGATGCTTCCCATGGCCATTTACCTTGGAACATTTTGGATGGCGTTTTCGGAGAAAATGACCGCCGCAAATTTCTTTTTGCGCAGGTATGGCCCTATTTTATGGGGCGTCTTGCAGATTATCTCCTATGCGCATATCGAGCAAAATACCTTTTTACTGCATTTCAGAAATTATCTTTTTCTCTTCCTGGCCACCTTGATCGTCAATAGTGAAATCTATCAAAGACGACCGTCGCAAAACTTATCATCATTCTACCTGGTACTGAACATCGGTGGGGCTTGCGCCACACTTTTAGTTTCTGCCATTATTCCCCATATTGATCTGAGCTTGTCTAACGTCTATTTGGAGTTTGTGCTTGCCATTATTTTCTTTGCTATTTTTTTACTGGTGCGAGATTACGAAAAGCTGAAAAAGAGTGTTGCCACAAAAATTATTTTCAGCGCGGTTATCAGCTTGATTATCTATCAGCTCTTTCCAACCATTAAAAATGAGCTGGAAAGTAAAAGAAACTTTTATGGTCTTGTCCGCATCCTGGAAGAAAATGGCGAAATTCTCATGGCCCATGGAAGTACTGTCCATGGTGGGCGCAAAATTGATCCGCAGCTCTCAAACTTGCCCCTGGTCTACTATCATCCCAAGTCAGGTGTGGGAGAGGCGTTTACCTTTCTGAGTTTTCCCAAGAAAGTCGCCAGCATCGGTTTAGGTGCCGGCTCAATTTTGTACTATGCCTATCCCGGGGATGAGTGGGATCTGCTCGAGATTAATCAAAATGTCTATGATCTGGCCCTCAAACATTTTAAATTTCTGGCCCAGACCAAGGCCCATTATCAGCTTCACTTGGGAGATGGGAGACTGCTCTTGCAGCAGTCAAAATCGTTTTATGATTTAATCGTGCTGGATGCCTTTAGCAGTGATTCCATTCCTTTTCACCTTCTGACCCGCGAGGCCTTTGCACTCTATCTCTCGCGTCTGAATGCGGGTGGTCTGTTGCTGCTCCATCTTTCCAATAACTATTGCGATTTTTTAAAAGTGATTGCACCGATCGCGCAGTCACTGGGGCTTGAGATGGCCTATGCCAGAAGACAGATTCAAGACCAGCTTGGAAAATCTGACTCCCTATGGGCCGTCCTTTCAAAAGATCTTCGTCTGGTGCAAAAGTTTCAAAGTGAAAAAGGGTGGGAGTCTCCCGACCAGGAGCTTCTGACCCGGCCCCTCTGGACCGACGATTGGCAGGGCCTGCTTTCCATCATGAATATCCCCTAATTACGGGCAGTTACAGATGTCTTGTATTTATTACCAAACGGCCAGATGTGCCAGCTGTTTTGGGCTATGTTGCGCCAGCTTATACATTTAAAGGGGAAAAAAATGAAAGTGACTTACTTTATCTTTAGTCTGGCATTTTGTTTGGTGGGACTTGCAAATAGCGTGCACGCCAAGGACCGACAGATTGTGAACCCGGAAATTTTAAAGCTTGTGCAGGATCATAATGCTCTCGAAAATTTTCGTGTGTATACTTCCAAAAAAATTAAAGTCCATCGAGAAACTCTCAGCAGCTCGCAAGATAATGTGAGTGGCGGTGTGGATAGAATCACCAAGCGAAAAATATTAATCGAGACTGTTTCCAGTCGGGTGAAAGGTAAAATCATTGAAATTTCCAAAGATAGCTATGACAACACAATTGCCTTTGTGAGCTTCGATCGAAATTGCACCACACGAGTCTGTGCCTATGGTTTTGGAGTGCGTGATCAAGGATCTTTCCTCTGGTATGTTCCTCGTCGCGACATGCAGAACGTGCAAATCAAAACTCGCGGCCAGCTTTTCATGCGTGAATGGCAGCCAAAAAATGAAGGCGGCTTTGCCGGGCATGTCTATATGGGCAGCCAGAAAGGCAGCCGCGATCCGAAATTCCCTAATCTTGAGTTCAAGCTTTCAGAAACAGAATCGGTCATTCGCGACCGTATCCAAAATCGTGGGTGGTAGCCTCGAGAGGTTCGATGAAATTAACTCTAAGTTGCGTCCTATTTTTTCTCATGCTGTCGTTCACCGTCCAAGGTGAGCTTTATCAGCAAAGAATTCAGGGGGCGCATCAGGTTCGCATTTTAGAAGAAGGGCCGGCTTCCTATGTCGAGCGACTGGAGCTCATTCGCTCCGCCGAGAAAACACTGGATATAGAATATTTTATTTTTAAACCCGATCTTGCCGGGCAGGTGCTGGTGCAGGCCTTGAAAGAACGCGCTCTGAAGGGTGTCCAAGTTCGGATTCTGATCGACAAAAGTCCTCTGGCCCCTCCTCTTGGCAGCGATGTCGCCTTCTTGCTTTCTCTTTATGGTATCGAGATAAAATATTTCAATCCCATTACCTTTCTGTCCTTGTCGCGCGCCTTTCATCGCACCCATCGAAAATTTATCATTGCCGATGGTGCGCGAATGGTGACAGGAGGTCGTAATATCGGCGAGGAATACTATCTTTTGAAAAAAGATTTTTCATTTATTGATCGCGACATTTACGTCGAAGGCCCTATCGTGGAGAATATTGGAAACACCTTTGAGGCCTTTTGGACTCATGCCTTATCGCAAAGGCCCAAAGTGAAAAGTTATCACCGCCGTGCCATTAAAGGCGATGGCAAGCTCAAGCTGCGTAACCGCCGCATTAAAAAGGCCTGGCACTTTCTCCTTCCAGACCCAAAGGCCCAGCAATTTCAATCGAACGTGGAGCTGGCTGATAACGGCAATCATGCGATCGCTCCGACCTTTGCCTGCCAGGATATGGAATTTGCCAGTGACAGACCCGATCCAGGCAAGGCCTCACGTCTCTTTGCCGATGTTTTCTATGCAGAGCTGGAGCAGGCAAAACTTAAAGTGCTCATGGAAACGCCCTATTTTATTACCATGGAGCGCGACCAGAAAATTTTGGAAAATCTTCTGACTCAAGGGATTTCTCTCGAACTTGTAACCAATAGTACCAATAGTAACAATCATCCCATGGTTTCCAATGTTTTAAATCGCATGATCAGAGGCTGGGTTCTCAAGGGTCTGAAGGCCTCTTTCATGACGGCGAAGCGCCCGCCCTGCCTGTACTGCTCGGAGGCCCCGGTTGCGGATGAAAAGGTAACCTTCGGTTTGCACTCCAAGAGCACCGTGATAGATGACAAGAAGGCCATGTTCATTACCTTCAATATGGACCCCCAAAGCCAATTGCGAAGTATTGAGATGGGACTTTTTTGCCACGATGGTCCGGAGCTTGCCCAGGAGCTGACCAAACTTATCGAAGGTCACAAGCAGGTCGCTTTTTCTTTTGATAAAGATGGGCGGCCGGATAATGGTCTTGGCTTGCTGCAGGGAACCGATCTCTGGGAAAAGTTCATGTACTATTTTCGATTCTTGCCGGCACTCGTGATGGGGCCACTGCTCTAATCTAGCGACGTCTTCCTTTCATAATTTTAGCAAATGAGCGAGTGCGAATTTCCTCCAAAGTCAGACCCGTTGCCAAGGCCTCCTGTTCGGTAAGCGCGCCGCAGGCGAGACCTCGCAAGAAAAAATTGAGCAGTCCTTGGCCGGTGGCCGCATCGTCGAAAACATCACCCACCATGCTGGCCTCACTCGCTTTAGCAACAAAGTTCTTAAGCCTGTTGGAAATCAACTCGACGCCTTCGAGAAAAAATGAAAAGAGCGCGGCGTATCGCGCCGGGAGCTGGCTGGGATGTAAATCCCATCCTTGGTAGAAGCCACATTCCAGGGAGTGCCTGGTGTGATGGTAGGACCGTTGCCAGGCGTGGTGAGTGACTTTTTGGTCCCCTTTAACCGGAATGATGGTGCAGGCACTGTCGGAGAGGCGCACGCCTGTTCCGCTGAGAGAGAGTTGCATAAGATGTCTGGCAATATCACAGGCGACATGGCCCATATTCTGATAGTCGGCCGTGATGTTACAGGCGGCGGTGTAATCGTAGCTTCCGAAATGGGCGGCGACGCAACGTCCGTCGGCGGCGGACACCAGCTCTGGCATCGCCAATTTCCCGCTTGAATCAAAAATTGATTGCAAGGTTTCAATCATGATTTCAATTTGTATCGTCTTCTGGGATAAGCCGAATTGTTTTTCAACTGCGGCCAGAATTTCGCATAAGGATTTAACCTGCTCAGCAATGGTAATCTTGGGAAGAGTAACGACAAAATTTTCAGGAAGTCGACCCTGGGTTTTTTCCAGCAGCGTGCCCAGAAAAATGTCAAGAGTGCGGACACTTCTGGAAGCCAGCTCCTCGGTCAAAGGTTTTATCCGCACGCCGATAAAAGGTGAGAGAGTTTTCTCTTTCATTCCATGCGCCAGCTCTAAGGCCGCCTTTTCAGCATGGCCGTCTTCCTCAGTGTCACTGCGATATCCATAGCCATCCTCGAAGTCTATGCGCAGATCTTCCACGGCTTCCGTTTGCAATTTTTTAAGCACGCGGGCGTGAATATCTTTGGAAAAGTTTTGACCTTTTTCGTGCCACTTGAAGATCTCGCAAAATATTTCCGGAGTTGGCGCAAATTGCAACATGTTTTCAACCGCAAGACTGCCAATTTTTTTAGCCGTGTTGGACTTAAAAAGATGGGCCCCGCCATAGACCACATGAACAGGTTGTCGCTTATCCGTTTCTCCGGGGTATCTGGCGGCATACGCGGCATTGAAAGGAAAAAGTGTTCCCAAGGTTTGCTGGATAAACTTTTGATCGAGTCGATAAGTCATAGAAATCTCCTGGCCTTATTATATTGAGGTGACTCTAACTTGACCAATGCTCTTTAAGCTTGACTCACATTCGTCTTACACTAGAATTTTAAGCAATCTAATGAACTAAAAGGATTTTATGAAAATAACTCACTATAGATGGATGCTTTGCTTTTCCATGCTGCTATCTTTCAGCAGCTTTGCTCAAGTTGTTAAAAAAATACCGGTTTATCCCGGAGCCAACTTGATGGTGGATAAAACGCAAACAGATGAGTCATGCTGTAGTTTTTCCTCCAAAGATTCTTTTGAAAAGGTGATTGCCTATTACCAAACACAGTTAAAGACCAAAGCATTGGAGACTAAAGAGGTCGCCGCGAAATATCCCGCCCTGAAGGCCAATATTCAGCAGCTGGAAAAACAACTTCCACCCACGATGAAATTTCGTGCCTTTGTTTTGACTGAGCAAACAATCAGCGGGCAGAAGGGGGCGGAGATGTTTGAAGTGCTTGGCGGGCCCACCGAGGTGACTTTCAGCATTGCCAACATGGCACTGGTGAAAAATGACGAGCACTTTTTCAATTCTTGGCGGGAGCAGATGGGGCAGCTTTCCACCACAGAAGTGGCGGCGAAAAAAATGGTGGACTGGAAGCTTTTGAAAGAAGCTTTGCCGACAATCGCCGTCGTGGGTGAATTTAATCGGCAGGAAGTGAGTGGCGATACGGTAAGCGAGGGAGTTTCCGTGTCATCACAGGCAAGTGTCATTTACATCAAACCGGTCGTGGTAAAAGACGCGGGCGGTGACGGTCAGGGTGAGAATAAATCCATTAGCATTGACGTGGACATTGAGGACTCTATTGCGTCCCTTGATATGGCCAAGGAAATGGCACAACCTTCCGGGCCAACGGAAAAAGCGATAAAAATCAAAGGCAAGTATGACGGAAAGCAAAGCGCAGAAAAAAATGAATCAGGTTATGTCACGTGTGAAAAAGTGTTTCTGATCAATCAGCGATTTTTAGTCACGCTTCGAGGTTCAAATACCAATGATCTGGCGCTGCTTGATAAAATAATCGACAGCATGAACTTGGCCAAATTGGAAAATCTCAAATAGCTTCGCATCTATCCGAAATTTATAGATCAGGAAAGGCATACTTTATTTGTCATGTATCTTGATAATATCTTTCAGTTGAGCGTCTCAGTTGCGGCACCACAGTGGTGAGTATAGAATTTAGCGCCAGGTTATTAAACTCAACGGAAAGAATCTGTAATACCAGGAGGTCAATATGGTTCATGAGCGTTTAATTTTTACGACGAGAGAGAAGGCAGTTAACAAAACGGCCCTCGCAAATTGGACAAAACAAGGTCAGGTGATGGCCGCTATTTACGGCAAATCCCTTGCTAAGACGATGGACGTGTTGGTGAATATTCGCCAAATTGGCGCCTATGCCCTGCATAAAGGGAGTGTTTTTCCGGCCACTATCGACAATACTGAATACCGATTGACCATCGATGAGATTCAGCGCGATATGCGTACCAGCGCTGTCACTCACATTTCTTTTCATGCCGCCAAAACAGATGAGAAAGTTTGTCTTGATGTCATGCTCAAAATCGACGGCCATGCCATTGGTGAAAAAACGGGCGGTGTGACTCTGCTCATTTGTGAGTCCGTGAGCGTCGAAGGGAAGCTTGACGCTGTTCCCGAGTACATTGCCATTAATGTGGAAAAACTTGAGATGAATGGCAAGATTACTCTGGCCGATGTGAAAATCCCTGCTGGCCTGAAGCTGAGAGAGAAGTCCCTCGATAAGACCGTAGTGGTCTGTCATCCCGCGCGGGCCTATGCAACCGCGACGGAAACAGCTCCCTCTGTGACAGTGACTCCTGCAGTCGCTCCTGCGACTTAATTTTAACCTAAAATTTTTAGAGGCCCATGTTATGCATGGGCCTTTTTTTTGCGATTTCCTATGAAATTTTTCAAAGACACAAAATCTTTCCTGACCAATGTGGCCAAGGACAAACGTATTCCAGAGCGCGATAAGACTATTCTTCTGGCGCTGATCGTCCTGATCGTTTCGCCCGTCGACCTGATTCCCGATTGGATTCCCATTCTAGGTTTGCTCGATGATTTTATTATTACCTGTATTATCCTGGATTATTTTTTCAGTGTCCTTGATGTTGAGATTATCCTGTCGCACTATCCGTGGGGGATGAAGAGCTTCACCAGGTTGCGGCGTTTTGCTCAGACCTTTTCGATTTTTGTCCCAAAAATTTTGAAACGGCTAATTTGGAAATATGCCAAACTGCCTTATTAAAAAAATGCACATGAATTGGAAATTATTTTTCTTATGCTTTCTTTTCGTCTCTGCCAATGTAGTTGAGGCCAAAGATCCCAGACAAAAAATTGATTTGTGGAAAGGTCCGACTCAACTGCGTGGCGTGAATATCCATCAATCGCTGGTTATGGAATTAGATGGTGGCACAAAAGGTACTGGGGCGATGGGATCGCCTTTTAACCTCCAGGATTTTAAAGAGATGGCTGCCTTAGGTGCCAATTATGTAAACATCTCCCATGCCGGACCCTCTAGTGAAAAAGCGCCTTTTCTTGTGGATGAGAGAGTGCTGAAAAATCTGGACCATCTTCTTGCGATGATTCAGCAGGCGGACATGTTTGCGGTGATCTCCATCCGCAGCGGCCCAGGAAGAAGTGAGCTAACTTTTGTTTTCGGCCAAGATAATGCATCTGATCCGGTGAATGGTTGGTTTCCCCCCAGCATGTACAATGACACTGTATGGACGGATAAGACCGCACGAGATGCCTGGATCGAAATGTGGCGGACGCTCGCCCGGCGCTACAAAGATAATCCCATTGTGGTCGGCTACGATCTTATGGTTGAACCCAATGCCAATGAGATCTTTTTCAAGATTTATGACGGCAAAAGTTTTTACCAGAAATATCGGGGAACCGGATACGATTGGAACAGCTGGTACCCTACACTCGTGGCTGCGATTAGAGAGGTGGATAAAAAAACCCCTGTTTTGGTTCAGCCGATGGGGTATGGCCGCGCGGATTGGTTGCCGTTTTTGCAGGCCTCACAGGATTCCAAGATTGTTTATGCCATTCATCAGTATGAGCCTTTCGCTTACACTCATCAGCAGAATACCCGGCTGCGCTATCCCAACGTCCTTGAGAAAGTGGATCGATCGACCCTTGAGGGTATTTGCACACAGGTGGACAAGTTTCTAAGCACGGTGAAGGGCGGCATGGCCGCGGTTAATGAATACGGACTTCATAGGGATAACCCAGGTGCCGAACTCTATCTTGCGGACATGCTTGCTTTATTTGAAAAGCGAGGATGGAATCATGCTTTGTGGGCCTGGTATCCGGCGCATTTTATCAAGCACAGACCGCCCATCGAGACGAGTTTTGATCTTCGTTTCGGTGCCAACGTAAAAAATGTCAAACCCGTGGCCAATCCATTGCAGGATGCTGTTTTGAAATACTGGAAGTTAAATCGTGCCAGGCCGTCTAATACCAGATACTGAGCTGAAAATTTCAGGTGATGTACGGGTATCGTTTCAACGTTTTTTTCAACCACCAGATGGCGAAGAGACTAAAGGTTACCCCCAAGGCAACCAGCGCGCTTGCTTGCAAGGCGAAGGCAAAAAACAGATCACCAAGCGGGGTGTCGGCCTGAGCATGACGGATAGATTGCATAAGACTATGTAAGGGCCAATAAGGTAAAAAATATTTTACCTTCTCCGGCAAACTGGTCGTGGGAAAATAGGCACCGGCCAAGATGATACCCAACTGCAAGATTTTATAAATATAGGCCTCGCCTCGCTTAAACATCATAAAAATAGCATTGGAAAAAAGACCAAAAGCGAAGAAGAAAGGCAGCGCAACAACCGCCCATAGGGGGAAAATTAGCCAGGCATTGCCAAGCTGTAAGGAGAAAAAGAAAAAGGCCACAAGCAGTATGAGGAATATTTTTATGGCTTCGAGGAGCAAGCTTGGTATCGCCTCGAGAAAGCAAATGTGCCAAAGGGGTCTTCGCAGCAACAGGAAGTGCTCCAAGCGACCTTGCTGAAAACCATCTTTCAGATTTTTTACCAGGGAGAAGGCAAAAACAAAAAGAGGTCTGAAAAAACATTCACCGACAAGGACAAAAGAAAAGTAATCCAGCTCAATCCCTTTCATAAGCTCGGTGTTGGGTAGGAAGGCCTTGGCGGTATAGTAGATGAAAAAAAGTGCCGCGAGTTCGTTGATAAAATAGACGATGAGTGAATATTTCCTGGGAAATTGCTCAACCCATTCTTTTTTCAACATCAGCTTAATGACAAGGGACAAGTTTGCCTCCTTCAATTTGAAGGGTGCGCGAGCACACGGTATGAATATTGTCACTCAGCTGATGACAGGTGATGATCATGGAAGAATGCTGGGGATTGGCCTTTATCTTGCTGGCGATAAAGGTTTGGGCGCTCTGATCGAGGTGGGCCCATGGCTCATCAAGACATGCCAAGCGCTGATCCGAGCTAAAAAAATTCAGGGCCTTAAAGAGGGCCAAGATACTGCTCATGCCGGTTGAAAAGGAATTTGCCCTTTGGGTGAGTGTTTTTTTAAAGAGCGCGCACTCTTGCCATTCGGCCATCGCGCTGGCAAATTGCGCTTTCGAGATATTGGTGAGGGCCCGCCACAGAAAGAGATTTTCCAATCCTGTGAGTGTAGGATAATGGCCACTGCGTTCAATATTGGCATAGCTTAATTGCAAGTTCGGAGACTTTGCGATCACGCCATTACCGGGTGGAAGAAATCCCAGAATCAGTTTAAGAAGAGTCGTCTTCCCCGAGCCATTGCCACCAATAATGGCAAGTCGTTCTCCAGACTTGAGCTGCAACTTTGCTTCTTCAAAAAGTAATGCCTGGTGAGTGTAGTTAAAACTTATGTTATCAAGGTTGAGAATCAGATGCGCACTCCCAAAATCAAGCTTCCGTCGGGTCTTTCACCGTTTTTAAAACATAATTAATAAAACGAGAACGCAACTGCTCCGAAGCCAGGACCTTTTCAATCGGCGGCAGATTCGTGATTCCTCTCACCACACTGTTTAAAAAACGACTGCCCCGGCCCTCGCCCTGGTCAAAAATGAGATCGGCCAGTTTTCCACGCTCTAAAGACATGCGTACCGCTTTCTCGATGGCGTTAACGGGCACGTGTGATTTCTTGGTATAAGTTTTCATGCTGAGGGAATGTTTGGTATTACAGGCCTGAGCACACACTCCACAGCCGATACAGCGGTCTAGGTTGATGGCGGGAAAGATTTTGTTTTTGCGATTGGCGACTTGGGATGTTGCAGTCATAAAAATGGCCGTCACAGGACAGGCCCGGGCGCATTTAGAACAGCCAGTACAGGTGTCCATGTTTAAAACAGGGCGGTAGTTGCTGGTATTGACGGCGTGTAGGTCAAACTCATTGATGGCCTGCAGTTGGCCACAGCAGCAACCACAGCAGTTGCAGAGAAAGCTTGGGCGATTTTGAACGTTGTCGGCGATTTGAACCAATCCGCTTTCCCGCGATCGCACTAAAATATCCATCGCCTCCATGGCATCAATCTTTCGGCCGAATTTGCGACGCTCAACAAAGTCAGCGCCGGCGTTGATGGAAAGACAATTATCAACGGGTGCATCACAGGCCTTGCCAAGATGGTCTTGCTTATGACGACAGTAACAGAGGGAGACGGCAATATTGCGAGCGTCTTTAAGCAGGCTCGTGGCCTTTTCCCAGTCGAGAATATCAGGCGTGGATTCCGGATCGAGCATGCTTTCGTTCACCATGGCACGACCGATCACCGTGTCGCCGCCAAAGACTTCACTGGCAAAGGCAATGTCGCCATGGCAGTAGGCATGGAGCGCCTCGGCCATGCGTTTTTTGGGAATCATATCCTTGGCCCGCATCAGGGAAAATTCGAAAAATCCCACCACCGGGGGAGAAAGCATATATTGAACTTTCTTGGTCTTAGGATGGATCAAATCCATCACAAGTCCCTTGTCGGCCATGGCATCGAGCCTGAGTTTTAAATCAGCTGCGGCGATCCCGGTTTTCCTGGCAATCTTATCCAAGCTGGCGGGCATGACGGGAAGTTTTGAGCCTAAGGCAGCTTCCTCTGGAGTGTAAAGGATTTCCAAAATTTCCTGCCAGCCGCGACGGGCCTGCTCAGTCGTGGGAAAAGGCATCCCGACGGGATTGCTGTCTAAGCGCGTGACCAATTCTTGATATTCAGCTTTGAGATGTCCAAGGTGACCCATGAGTTAACTCCGAAATATGATTAATTTTGGTCAAAGGGTAGATTGGGCGCGTAGTCTTCAAGAGCGGGAATGAGACCCGTCAGGGTGGACCCGCCATCAATTTGCAGATTGACTCCGGTTATGAAGGAAGAGGCGGGAGAAAGCAGGAAGACGACGGCGGCACTGACCTCACGATCAATGCCAAAGCGCTTGAGTGGAATTCTTGGCTTGAAAAATTTCATGATTTTTTTAAATTTTTCGTCATAGGTTTCAAGGCCTGAGCTTTCAATGATTCCCGGCGAAATGGCATTGACCCGAACCTTGTACTTGGCCCATTCAACCGCCGCTGTTTTGGTTAGATTTTCAACCCCGGCGCGGGCCGCTCCCGAATGTCCCATCATGGGCATTCCATTGCGATTGTCGGCCAAAATATTGACAATGGCACCGCCATTTTGCCTGAAGGCCTGCCTCAGCACTTCTTTCGAAACTAAAAAGGCGCCGGTTAAATTATTTTTTACAACGGCTTCCCAACCATTCTTTGAAATTTCTTCCAGCGGGCAGGGGAACTGTCCCCCGGCATTATTAACCAGACCATGCAAGTTTTTATGCCTGGCCAAAATGGTCTGCACTAAATTCTGTACGTCTTGCTCTTCTCGGATATCGCAAACGGCCCAGTCGGCCTTTCCGCCACTCGCCGTGACTTCCTCAACGGTGCGTTTGAGTTTTTCTTCAGTTCTCCCCGCAATAAAAACGGTGGCCCCTAGGTGCGCAAGTTCTTGCGCCATACAACGGCCAAGACCAGAACCGCCTCCGGTAATGAGAATTACTTTGTTTAAAAAAAGATCTGTCTTAAAAATTGATGGAAAAGTCATAAATTATCTTAAATAAGTTCTCGTGGCATGAGAACATAATAATGGTATAAATAATGCGATCAGTTAAATATTAAGGCCAAGACAAAATGATCCAAGTTCAAAATCTTTCAAAGCAATACGCCGGGCAAGTCCTTTTCGAGAAGGCTTCATTTCTTATTGGCTCCGGTGAAAAAGTTGGCCTGGTGGGACGAAATGGCACTGGCAAAACCACTTTGATTAAAATTTTGCGCGGCCTGGAAAATTATGACGGAGGGGAAATCGCCATCCCACGCAACTATCAAATCGGTGCCCTCGACCAGCATATTCATTTTACTAAGGCGACCTTGCTCGACGAAGTCACTCAAGTGTTAAAGGACGACGAGGAGCACGATACATACAAGGCGGAAAAAATTTTGATGGGCCTGGGGTTTACCACCAAGGATTTTACACGCTCGCCGGCCCATTTTTCCGGCGGTTTTCAGGTGCGAATCAATCTCGCCAAGGCCCTTTTACAGCGGCCATCGCTCCTGCTCTTAGACGAGCCCACCAACTATCTTGATATTGTCAGTATGAGCTGGCTGAAAAAATTTCTCCGCCAATATGCGGGAGAGGTGCTTCTCATCACCCACGACCGACAATTTATGGATGAGGTTGTAACTCATGTCATGGGCATTCATCGCAAAGTGATTAAAAAATTTCAAGGTGATACGGGGCATTTTTACCAGCGCATTTTGGAAGAGGAAGAGCTACACGAAAAGACCCGCCAAAACTTGGAAAAGAAACGCAAAGAGCTGATGACCTTTATTTCCCGTTTCAAGGCCAAAGCGTCGAAGGCCTCACAGGCCCAGTCCAAGGCCAAGCAGCTGGAACGGATGGGGAAATTGGATCAGCTCCGGGATGAGGCCAATTTAAGTTTTGCCTTTAACTATAAAGAATGTCCCGCCAAAATGTTGATGACCTTTCAGAATATCAGTTTTTCCTACGATCAAAGGCCTGAATCGGATCTCTTCAGAAATCTTTCTTTTTCCATCGCGGCCCAAGATAGGATCGGGGTCGTGGGTAAAAACGGCAAGGGAAAATCAACTTTGCTGAACGTCATTGCCGGCGAGCTAACTGCTCGAACCGGCACCGTTCACTCCCATCCCAGTTTGCGTGTCGGTTTTTTCGGGCAGACCAATATTCAGCGACTCAACCTTGAAAATACCATCATCCAGGAAATTGCCACCGCCAATTCTGAGATAACCATGCAGCGAATTCGCAACATTTGCGGAACCATGATGTTTGACGGAGATATGGCCAAAAAGAAAGTGGATGTGATTTCAGGGGGAGAGCGGGCGCGCGTTATGCTGGGAAAAATTTTGGCCTGCCCCACCAATCTTCTGCTGCTCGATGAACCCACCAACCACCTCGATATGCAATCGATTCAGAGCTTGGTCACGGAAATTGATGATTATCCCGGCGCGCTCATGGTGGTAACCCACAATGAAATGTTGCTCCATGCATTTGCCGAGAAGCTTATTGTTTTTGGCGAAAATGGCGCAGAAATGTTTTTGGGAACTTATCAGGAATTCCTGGATAAAATTGGCTGGGATGATGATTCCAAAGAAGAGTCAGAAAAAAAACAGGGTTCTTCCCATAAGAATCAGAAGATGCAACGCTCAGAGATTATTCTTGAGCGCGCTAAAATTTTAGGCCCTCTTAAACTTGAAATTGAAGAATTGGAAAAAAAGATTATTGAGCATGAGGAGATGACCAAGAAGATTGAGGTTAAGCTCCTCAACGCTTATGCTGAAAATAACGCCTCTCTGATTCAGGAATTTTCACCCCTGGCGGGAAAACTCAAGGTGCGGGTGGAAGAACTGTATTCCCGGCTGGAGCTGGCCCATGATGAGCTTTTGATGCAGGAAACCCACTATCGCGATTTACTTGGTGAGTAGCTAAGTCCCAACCGATCTCGCAGATGATATAAGTTACTGCGATGGAGGCCAAGCTCTTTGGCTGCCTGGGCCCAGTTGCCATGATATTTTTTTACGGTTTCAAGAATAAGATTTGTTTTGAATTCTTCGATACTGGCAGCCATAGATTTGCCCGAGGTCGCAATTTGTGGTGGTGTTTCGTTTGGGGGCCCTTGCGTGAGTCCTGGAAGATGTTCCGGTTTGATCACGAGAATTTTATCATTATGAATTTGTCGAGAAGAAAGCAGAACCGCTCGAGAAATTACATTTTTTAATTCGCGCACATTTCCCGGCCAAGAATACTCCTGGAGCAAGGAGAGAGTGGCAGGAGAGAGGCGTACCGGCAAGGTGCCAAAGCGGCGCTGATAGGTATCACAAAGATAAGTCGCCAAAAGTGGGATATCGTTGGCATGCTCTCGCAGGGCGGGTGTTTTTATGGGAAAAACATTTAAGCGATGAAAAAGGTCGGCGCGAAAACGTCCCTGTTTTATTTCCACTTCCAGATCGCGGTTGGTGGCGGCAATGACTCGTACGTTGACCTTGCGGGTTCGATCCTCGCCGACGCGTTGAATCTCGCCTTCCTGTATGGTGCGCAGGATTTTCGCCTGAATACCAAGGGAGAGTTCGCCAATCTCGTCTAAAAAAATCGTGCCGCCATTGGCAATTTCAAATTTTCCCGCACGCTCATTGACCGCACCTGTGAAGGACCCTTTTTTATGTCCAAATAATTCTGACTCAGCAATAGATTCGGGCAAGGCCGCGCAGTTGAGATAGATGAGTGGGATATCCGCTCGCGACGATTGGCCATGAATGGACTTGGCAACCAGCTCTTTCCCTGTACCCGTTTCACCTTGGATCAAGACTGATAAGTCGGACTTGGCCACCAGCTTAATATCTTCTTTGAGCTTGATGATAATAGGCTCGACCCCCATGATCTCGTTTCCACCGCGCAGACCTAGTTGTTTCATTAAATCTTTCGTAAGAGAGCGTTGATGTTGCGCCACTGTCTCAAGTCGATCAATAATCGCGGAGGTGCGGAGAGTTGCTCCTGCCAAGGCCGTGACGCCAATGAGGAACTCATCTGACAAATGATCAAAGGCACCCGGCCTGAGTGCGTCCGCAGTTAGGGCCCCAATAAGTTCTCCCTCGACGATCAAAGGACAGCCAAGGCAAGCATGGACTTTAGTGGAACTGGGAGCAGCAGCTTCAATCAAACCGTCAAAGGGGTCTGGCAATTCGGAGTCGCTAGGAAAGCGAACAGGGCGCTGGGCGCTTGCAATAATATTAAGCCTGGGATGATCACGTAAATTGTAGGCACCACTGAGAGCATCGCTACGCAGGCCATGGGATGCGAGAGGTACAAACGAATCCCCCTTCTTTACAAGCAGGGAGGAGGCATCACAGGGAATAATTTTGCGAATAGTTCGCAGCAGCCGATGGTAGCGATCCTTGCTACTCAGAGATAAATTTAAGTCGAGCGCGATCTCGACCAGGGTTTTGATCTCAGCTGTTTGCATGGATGTATAATACACATCATGATGTATATTATACAGCTTTTTTTATGATGTTATAATTACATCTTCATAGTCTAACATATTGAATTATATTAATTCATGACTGGCTCGATTCTTGTACTAAACCCCACTTGCTACAAAACACTTACTCGGGGAGAAAATTTATGACATGGGGAAATACCACATTGGGTGATCTTGTTTTGGCCTTGCCTGATTCGACGGCACTCTTGCGTTCCTTGCGGCTGGATTTTTGTTGCGGGGGCGCATCGACGCTGGCGGAGGCCTGTCGTCTCGGCGGAATTTCCCTGGAAAAGGTAGAGCAAGAGTTAAAGAAAATTCAAAAACCAGAAGTAACGAAACCGGTTTATAACTGGCCTCTCGAAAAAATCACCCAGTTTATCGTTGAGCACTATCATCGAGACCTGCGCAGCCGTGTGCCTGAACTTATCTTGCTGGCGGAAAAAGTTGAACGAGTGCATGCCGGTAAACCAGGCTGTCCCCAAGGTGTTGCCAATGCTATTCGAAGTATCAAGATTGAAATGGATTCACATATGCAAAAGGAAGAAGAAATTCTCTTTCCTATGATTGCTGCGGGTAACGGCTCGATGGCCTACATGCCGATTCGGATTTTGCTGGCCGAACATGAAGGGCATGGCGCAAACCTGGGTCTTTTGCGCGAGCTGGCCTACAACTATAAGGCCCCTGAACATGCCTGCAATTCCTGGCGAGCGCTCTATGTCGGACTTGATCAGATGGAGCATGAGCTGATGGAGCATATTCACCTGGAAAATCATGTGCTCTTTACCCGCGCCTTAAGTGAAGAGGCTGAACTGCGGGAATAAAATTTAGATCTTGCCCATGAGCCCGAAGGGGAGATTGAAATCCACTCCCATGGCCATGGTGTTGTTTCTTTCGATCGCCATAAAGATATTTGTATATTTGTTGTAAAGGCCAAGAGCACCCGGGTAAAGATTCAAGCGCACACGATAATGCTCGCTGGCATTTACATAGATTGAGGCCATGAGTTCGTCGTTCTTTTCGACAAAAAATCCGCCGCCCAACATTCCCTCTTGGGTCATCGGGTTACGAATAGAAGGACCCATTCCCACAGAGAGGCGGAACTGCTCGGGCAATCGGCGCGAGACACCGAGCATCGGCATGAGGCCCATATGAATGAGTGGCGAGGTCTTTTCCGTGGACAGGTACCTGGGGCGCAGGATGTAGTTGGTTCCTGCATTATGAATCTCGTGATCTGCAGGAAAATACATGGGGCGAAAGTTCCAGACGGTCATCTGGAGCTCATCCACCATAAATTTAGCGATGCGATCATTGGCAAAAAGTATCTTGGCGGCGGTATCAAAAAAGTACATGTCGGCAATATGATCGTGGGCACCGATATCCCGCTGTGAACTCTCAAGGGCCTCATTGCCAAACTCAGCGGCAATAATGGTCGCCGTACCCCAGGCATACGGATAGGACACTTCATGGGCCTCATACCATTCGCTCATGCGCCTAAAATCATAGCCCGCACCAATGAGATGAAGAGTATAGTTGGGAACGGCCCTGATACCGAGGAATTCGTCATTAATCAATTTGTCGTAGCCACCCTCTCTTTTGATATTGTCATGAGGTTTCGAAATTCTCTTCCATACAAGTGAGTGGCGTTTGTAGATTCCTTTTTGAGAAAAGTAATCGGGATTTTGAACAGTATCAAAAGTGGCATTCATGTAGTAGCTGAGAGGGGTGTCGTTCGATAAACTTCCAAGCTCGTGCTTTTGATAAGCAATCATTTCGGCGTATGCTGTCGAGGCATAGCAAACACTAACCATAAGTAAAAAGCGAAACAGCATTTCTGGGATTATCCTGGGAAGGCTTGTCCTTCGCCTACTTTTTTATCGTTCAGGTAAACATCATAGAAGATGGGGACTCTTTTGGCGACCATGAAGCTAACGCCACAATATTTAGTCATGGAACTTGTAACTGCCTTAAGCAATTTTTCGGCCTCAATTTCCCCGGTCAATTCATAGCGAAGGTCAATGCGCGGAAAATGAGTGGGAGCTTCTTTAGTCTTTTCAGCTAATGCCTTAATCGAAAATGCAGTAGGAGTCTGTCGCATTTTAGTCAGAATGGAAATCACGTCCATTCCCGTACATCCCATCACCGCATTTAAGAGTAATTCTTTGGGAGTAGGTCCCAGATCATCGCCACCAAATTCTGGAAAGGCATCAATAATGGTCTTCATGCCTCGGTTATTGGCCTCAAACTGCATCTTATTTTTCCAGGTAATTTTTGCTTCCATGTGATCCTCTATTTTGTGGTGAAAATCTAACCTGAAATTACGTAAATGTAAAAAAAGGGGCCGACAGGCCCCCTGGAAAAAAAATTCGTAGTGCGTTGTAGTTAGTGGACGAAAGGAGACTGAAGTTTTTCAGCAGTCATACGCGAGTGACGCGTCTCAGTTCGATGCTCGATGCGATCCACATAAGTTTCATCATAACTAATAGTTGTTGCGGCAGAATAGAACATCTCGCATACGGAAGAGGTAGTGTCTTTTATGACAAGTTTTTCAAGCGCGCCGTCGACGGGCATCAAATCTCTTTCGGCCACATAGGTGATAACGCCGCAACGATCTCGAGTAATCTTGATGATTGGCAATTCTATTTTGAACTCAGGAATAGAAACAAAACAATGAGCGTCGACCGGGCAATCATTGGCGAGATCGAAGGTGAGACTGGCGATTTTTGTAACAGGATTGATCTTCACCTTACCGCCTGTCACATCAAGTGTTCGGAGATGTCCATCGACAGCGAAATCCCAGGTGATCAAATCTGCAACTTGCAAAAAAGTGTCAGGGTGAAGCGAGGTTGCGTTGGCCGTGCTTAGACCGAATAACACAAGCCATATTGTGGTAAAAATTTTTTTCATAAGTAGGCCCCTCATAAATGTGCTCATCAAAACTGAGCGCAAAATAGTCTAATTTTGCAGAAAGTAAAACTTATTATTAATAATTTGCAGTCATGAGTAAGACTTATGGTTAGAACGGTAAGTTGTTGATTAGATGGTAGTGATGAAGAACTTCTAGTTCCCTGGTCCTGGAAATACCGGCATTGATTTTTACGCCGATTTTACCCTTGGTGGAAAAACCCTCTTTTTTAAGCCAGGCACTTGTGTCGAGAACAGTTTCGGGAAGGCTTCGAAAGGTGAGTCCGCTCGCAAGCGCCTTTTGTATATTTTGCTGAACGGAACCACGATCAATGTCAGAAATATTGTAGGGGATTCCGTCGAATCCAGAGACCCCCTGGTCAGTGAGAAAAGCTCGAGGGAGCCAGATAAGTTGGGCCTTCGTGCCTAACACTTGATTGCAGGTATCCAGCAGATCCCCCATAGGTCGAGCGTGGCCGGTGAGATTAAAGTCACCGATAATTTTTTTCTCTGCGCTTAACACCATCCAGGCCGCAGCATCGCGAATATCAACAAGCTGAAAGAGATCTGAAGGTTCACCGGGTGCAATCACCTTCCCCCCGGCCGATAGGCGTTCGAGCCAGTAGGGAAAACGATAAATTCGGTCGTAAGGTCCAACCAGAAAACCTAATCGGACAATAGTGTTGGCGCTTGGAAAATGCTTTCGAATTTCACTTTCACATAAGGCCTTTAGCCCGCCATAATCTTTTTGCACATCTTCGGATTGAGGATTATCGAGGGTCATGACAGATGCCGTTTCATCAGAGCCGGGAATCGCGTGAGCATAGACGGAAATTGTCGAAGCAAAAACGTAATGAGGTGCTGCATCCCGGAGAAGCTCAAGCCCCATACGCACCACGCGAGGGACATAGCCACAGGTATCAATAATAGCATCAAATTTCATGGCAGATAACTTTTTGAGATCATCGTGATTTTCGCGATCACCGGATATTACCTGACAGGCGGATTCGGGTCTTGGACCGGACTTCCCTCGATTAAAAACCCAAACCTCATGATGGCGTTTGAGGGCCTCTGCGATGATGTGACGGCCGAGAAAAATAGTGCCGCCGAGAATAAGTAATTTCATATTTTTTAGTATATCATGTTTCAAAAAAAGTGTGGGTGTAGCAATGAACAAATTGATTATAATCTTTTCCTTTCTTGTGGCTTCCTCTTCCGCGAACGCCAAATGGTTTTGCGAAGAAGCTGCCAGCGAAAAAATGGATAACATTATTACCTCTTGCGGAATTGGCGAAGCCGCTTCTGAAGATGAGGCGCGAAAAAAAGCGTTGCAAGCTGCGTTTGACGAGCTTGATGCCATTTGTGAACGTTCGATAGATTGCAAAACCAATGAAACCTTGATTGAACCCCAGCGTAACGACTGTAAAAAAGAGGGCCAAAAGTTCAAATGCTATCGCGCCGTGAAGGCCATTATCGCGCAAACGAAACGACGTGCTCCCTTTGTGAGAGGCACCACTCTGAAACCGGAGCAAGCGAAGATTGATGTCACAATCAAGATTGACCCGCGAGACTTGATTGTCATTGACAATGGCGAGGTCAAAACTAAGCCACATTGTATGTCGGATTTGAAACCACTCTCAAGCGCCATGTTGGATATCTCCAGTCGCGACAAGCTCGAGAACATGGTGACTGAAGCGGTCAAGATTCCCTTTGATGAGCTGTGCGCCGGCATTCACTATAAAATTATGTACATCTTCACACGCAATGGCATCAAGAATGCCACCTACACAAATTTTCTGCTGCAGGGGATGAAAGGGGTTGAAGATCCATCAGGTGGTGAACGCGTCTATGCGGTGCTTGATTATTTTCATGGACTGGGACAGATCGAGGATCATGAATGGCAAGCGTGCCTGGATGTCATCGCTCGCACCAATAAGAACTATCTCTACAGGCTCTTGCCTAAGATTTTTTTTGTGGAACCAAGTAACTCCAAACAGCAGTCCATCGAAAAAGATCGGATAGATACTTTCGCAAAATTGATTTTAGACGGAAAGGTCGGTCGACCCATGACCATCGATTTTGATTTTGGCATGGAGCTACTCCTGCGCTCGCTCAAGAGTTATAAGTCAAAGGACAATCCCTGGGCCGCCGTCTATGCTTATGAGAAATTTCGAAATAAGTTGAAACATACCAATTCTGCCAAGCTGCACAGTGGCCTGGAAACAATTTATCGCGAGGCCCGCGATTTAAAATTAAAGGCGACGCTCACCCACCTCATGGCGGAGAATGTGCAAAAATCCGAGCCAAGCTATGAGCTGGGAAAGGAGATTGTAGATTTTATAGAAAGTTTTAAGCATGAGATAAGCAAGCTGGATGATGAGGAAGATGATGATATCGCGCTGATAAAGTCTTATGAGGCAAATCGGCAAACTTTCCTCAAAGAATCGGGAGAGAAGTTAGGTAAAAACATCATCATCACGCACCAGGAATATGAAAACAAGGCCCGTACGAACTTATGTATCGAGTATCAGATTGATTGCGGTGAGCTCGTGCCGAATCAGGAGCGTTTTCAGAAACTTCTTTCATCCAAAAAACCGGAGAAGCGAGAAAATGCGCTGGAACTTTTGATAAAAATGCCCAAAATGGCGGCCAAGCTTGAGAATGAAATTATTCAATGTATTCAAGATGCCATGTCGGGAAAAATTGAGGACACGAACTCGCTGCTTAAAAGTGCCGCCGAGGCCCTCGCCGTTATTCCTACAAAAAATAAGGAGGCCTTGAAGGCGCTCGTCGAGTTGAGCCTTCGCTCCCGAGTCAGTATGCAGTATGTGAGGGAACAGCTGGGCGGTAACCTGGAGCCTTTTTGGGTGGCAGAATTAAAAAATCCCAACACCCGCCATCACTTAGTCGTTATTCAGGAACTGTGCGAGTTCAAGAAGCTTTCAAAAGAGACCTGCGTTTTTTTAACCAGCATGCAGAAAAAAGATTCCCCCTACTTCATCAAGGACGGGATTGAGCGCGCCCTCGGTAAATGTCGCTAGGTTTACAAATAGTAAACTAATTCAAGTTAAATAATTTAAATTAAATTTACCTATTTCCCAGGCCGTCTTAAATTGGCTGAGAAAAGAGCGAAAGCCTACGGATCCTAGGCTGCCGTTCTTTTCATCTAACAATTTTTTAAGGGGTTTTTTTATGAAAAAGTTTACAGTTAATTTTCTGGTACTCTCAACTATTCTCACCAGTCATCCGGCCCAGCTTCTGGCGGCCGAACGGACGTATGAGTTCTGCAATAAAGGACCGACCGAGGCCCAGAGCTTTAGTGCCCAAGCTACGCTGGCGATTTTAGATGCGGTCTTTTCCTATGAGCAGCAAGAGATTGCTAAAGAACAGGTGGAGATCAACGCTGATGGAAAAAATCTGTCAGTGTCGGGTCTCAAAATTTCCAAGAACACTTGTCTTAAGGCCAAAATTGCAACCAAGGCCATGGGCGGGCCGATCGCATCTTATCGTTTTGGAGTAAACGGGCAGGAAACGGAAATTTTCTATCCCTCCGGTTTCGAAGGGGAGGAGGGAACGGCGGTCCTGGCCGATGTGATTGACCTGCAAAATTTAAACTTGCAGCGTGAGGCCGAGCGGGCCCTGGCCGATGGGCGATTGGCCGATTGTAAAACACCGGAAGAATGTATTGAGGCCAAAAAAGAAGTCATTGAGGTCTCCGCCAACGCGCAAGCTGCCGAGCGGTCTCTGCAACATCGCTTGAGCGATATGAAAAAATATCTTATTCCCGCTGGCGCAATCGCACTTGGGGCCCTTGGCGGCCTTTTGGGAAAACAAGTCGGGCACTATCGTTCCTACCTCAAGGCACTTAGAGAAAAGGAAACTTGCGCACGAACAGGAGGAAACTGTTCAGAGCTAGAAATCCTGGCGCAGAAGGAGAAAACAGAACTTACCAAGATCGGTGAAAATGTGAATGGCGAGTGGGGCACGTTTGTGAAGGATCATGGCCAAGGGGAGCTTAGAAATCCTAATCCAAAAGTTGAAATTGAGCTGCCTAAGTATTTTGAAGGTTCCGCGCCTATCGCCAATGATAATGTTGTGATCTTGGCCAATTTAAACGGGCTTTATCCTCGTGACCTTCGGAAAATTGAAATGGAAGTGGAAGGTAAAAAGTTGCCAGTTCAGTTTTTGCCGAACCGAGGGCTGGTGCGAATTGACCTTCCTGACTCTGGTACCCATGGCGAGTATAAGGCCAAGCTGCGCGTCTATGGGGATGCGGGTGTGATTGGAGAGAAAAGTTTCTCCATCAAGAAAGATTCCACGACTCCGAAGGTTACTATCTCAGAGTCAGGTAAGTCGTTCGCCGTGAAGGTGAGTGATGCGGGACTCGGCTTTGAAGGACTTACTTTATCTGGAAGCAATGTCAAAATCGAAAACCCTGAAATTAATTTTGACGGAAAAAAAACCAGTTATGAGACGAAAGTGAAAATGATCAAACGCCCTGCAAGTCTAGAGGTGAAGGCGCACAAATCGGTGGTACGTCAGGATGTGAGATCTTTGAGTAACGGAGATCAGGTTCTCGGGACTAATGCTGCGGAGAAACTCAAATATCCTGAGGAGCGGACTCCCATTCTTCCCGGATTGTCCTTCGACCAACTGTTAGAGCAAATTATGAACGGGCGTCAGGTCCGAGGGTTGTGCTGCCGCGACTCCCGCTGCTTGTTTTGCTATCCCGATAACCTGCTGAGCTGTCGCCAGGCAGGATTTAGTCACTGGAAATTTACGGATGGAGATCCTGCATGCTATAAAATAAAACCCCTTCCTTAAATGGAAATTTTGGTAGGATGCGGGAGAAGGCCTCGAGAAATCGGGGCCTTTTTAATTAGTCGTCCAGGAAAAAAGATCAAAGTTCATCTGGAAAACATCTTTCGATTTGGCCTTCTCAACCAGCGGCCTTGCCTCTTTTAAAAAATTTAAAAACATGGTCTGGAGTTTCGTTTTTGTGTCTTCGTCGGCCGCGAACACCACTGAAAAGTTGTAAGTCGAATTCTCGTCGAGGTTGCGGATGCGATAATTGCTCATCGCGGAGAGTGCCGTTTTCCATGGCCAGAAAATGGGTGAGTCTTTGGGCAGATGTATGTTATGAGTGAGAACCTTGATCTCACCACTCTTAATTTCAATGACGCCGATTTCTTCTAAAACTGCGAGTGCTTTTTTGATTCGCAAGTCACTGAGCTCTAAGGCCCGCCCCAATTCAGAGATATTTTTACGAAAGCGCGGGATGTCGAGTGCCATGTGCACAATTTGATTGAGGGGGTCTAAGTAGTAAGTTGCGCCTTTTTCCGCCGTGACCTCGACCTTTTTTAGCTCAACATTTTTTTCTGTTTTTAAATTTTGCCTTTGAATGCCCGCAATCAGGATGCTCAGCTCCTGCTTGCGATCGGCCAGGGCGCTACGAGCATATTCGAGCAGCAGCTTCATGTACTCGTACTCTTCTTTTTTCAATTTTAAAAACTGGGAGGCACGGTAGAGCTGATCTTGTGAAAAATCTCTGGCACCCTGAAGGACCTGGGAGAGGTAGGCCTTTTGAATCCCCATGGACTCGGCCATCCTTTGGAAATTAAACTTTTTATCAATTTGCTTTTTATTCTCAACCAGTGCTTTAATAATTTTGCGATAGTCTGATTCTAAAAAGATGTTTTGCATGGGCGATTTCCTGGTTTATTATTAGCAAACAATACCACGAATATTAATAAATAATAAATTTACTTTACTGGCATCTTTTCATACTGTCTTGAACAAGCAGTGTTTGAATGCTAGGAGAGCTAACCTATGAGAACAACATGTTTTATGATCCTCTTTTTGATGCTGGTCGGGGCCCGACCCCTGATTGCTGGTGATTGGAGTAGTGGTGGCGGAGACCCCGTCATCGTTCAAACTTACCCTTTCCCGAACCAAAGGTTACTCCAGGATGCCCTGGATCTGCTGGAAACCAAGATCAGCGAAACTGTTTTTATTGATGAATTTAAAATGGCCTTTAAAGCTGAGCTGAAGCTGCTTCGTCAAAAAAATAACTTTTTTTACATCCCAGATCTCTTCTCCGTAGGACTTGGCAGGTACCCGGGTGATTACACACGATTGGTTTCCAATGGCGCCATGACTGAGTTTGTTTCCGGTGGTCCCATTTATTTTTCACGGCAGGCCCTTGATTATGATGCCCGAACGCTTGCGCGGGTTATTGCCCAGGAAATTCCCCATCATATTTTCAAGTCGAGCTATCGTGATAATGAGATTTTTGTGAATATCTTGGGTACGTATATCATTGTTGGCGGTGAGGTTCCTGATTCGCCCATCTCTCTCGTGCGGGTGATTCATGAGGAATTTAGCACGATTCCAAGTCAGGCGTTACAGGCAGTGGTGAACGAGGCCGGTAAACGCCAGTCTGATGATTTTCGTTGGCATGAAGGCCCGTACTTTCTCAGTCATCAGGGATACCGCCAGCTCGGAAGCTTTGGTCTTTATAATGTGGAATATATTTATGAATCATCGCAGGAATTTTCCAAGCGAACCCATGCCCTCAGCTTGAAGTTTGATATGGAGATTTTATCTGAAATGGTCTCTCGCTGCGTTTTTGTACCCTATACCGAAGGCCCATCAGGCATTACACAGGCGGAGCAAAAAATTCTGACAGATTTATTTATTCAACACCTACGCCGTTATCCCGGGATTTTTAAAAAGTTATATTATGTTGAGCAGGTGGGCGTACCTTCTGAAAGACCGGTCACAACCTGCGCCATCGGAGTGGAAGGGCCTAACCAACATGTCATGCTTTTTCAGTCGGTGTATCGCCATGAAGATGACGTTCATAACCCCTAACGCTGATCAACCATCCTCTACATTTTTTCCGTCCGTGATGTCTCAATATTGTCATAGTGACTTTTTTGGATGCCTACCCTAAGGTGTGAGAAGGGGTAATGGGCATGATAACGATAAGAAAATCTTTGGAACGCGGACATGCTGACCATGGTTGGTTACAGACAAACCACACCTTTTCGTTTGCGAATTACTATGAGCCGAAGTACCTCGGCTTTAGAGCGCTCCGAGTGATTAACGAAGATCAGATTGCACCGGAATCCGGATTCCCCTCCCACTCGCATCAAGACATGGAGATTATTACTTATGTCACCGAAGGGGCGTTAGAGCATCAAGACAGCATGGGCAATACCACCGTGATCAAGCCTGGTGAGGTGCAGCTCATGTGCGCGGGCACCGGGGTTGTGCATTCGGAGTATAACCGTCTGTTGAATCAGCCGACCCATCTTTTGCAAATCTGGATCACTCCGGACAAGGAAAATTATCCGCCCGGCTACAGTCAGAAATCATTTGTTCAGGATTTTTCCAACAATACTCTGGTGCTGGTGGCCTCTCGTCACGGTCGCAACGGTTCCCTTACCATCAATCAGGATGTGGATGTCTATGTGGGCAGGTCGGCATTACCTGGTGGAAAAATGTTTAAAGGGCAATTCGACCATCAGTGGGTGCAGGTGATCAAGGGTGAGGTCGAGATTAACGACCAGTTACTTGGCCCAGGGGACGGGGCCGCGCTGTCAGATCAGCACGAATTGAATCTGCACTGGTCCAAGAACTCTGAGTTTATTATCTTCGATTTGATTTAAGGCGTATTCCAAACCCAGCTTTTACCATCGCCACCAATATTGAGCGTCGCGGCCTTCTCAGCGCGCTTAGGGCTTCTTTCAATTCCAATTGCCCGCAGATTCAAAAAATTTGCCGCCGCCAACATGCTGCCCTCTCCGCAAAAGGGATGAACAATTGTTCGCGTATTCGTTTGCTCGGCCACAAACTGAGCGATGGTTAAGCAGGCCTTGAGGCCCATTCCGCGCTGCCATGTTTTCTCACCGATCTCGGGAATAATGTCGGCGGTAGATTTTGCTAAATCCAAACTCAGGCCTTTAGAAAAGCACAGGAGATGGGTGTAGGAAGGTTTCCCGAAAGTAATGACTCCGGCCGGGACCCGGCAAACCATTTTATGCCACAGAAGTGTGTATCCCAGAGACTCGGCCGCTTTTTGACAGAGGTAACCCTTATCTACCCAGGCACCATCGAGCTTGATATCGGTCTGATAAAACAAAGTCGCACCCTCATCCGGACATCGAGACATAATCAAAGCGGCGGTTTGTATAAACCACTCTTTCCATTCGGGGAGACTGAATTTGGGAAATTCAGAGACATCGGGAAGGGAGGCCACAATTGAGCAGCCCGTCAGCACCGGACTGGCCTTCATCCATTCGATGGCATCTTCACAAAAAATCGTTCGCATTTCATTAGACATACATGCAAGAATAATCAAATAATACTAGGCATGCAATTAACTTCCAGAGAGCAAAGCTCAATTAATCGACTGCTGATCTTCCTGATCGCACTTGATGTTGTCATCGCCATGATTGCTCTATTTTTTCCAGATTTTTGGTGCGAAATTTTCCATGGGACTGACTATCTTGAAACCTACGGGCTTTTAAGAAGAACTGCGGCCATCTGGGTGGCCTTTGCCCTCTTCCAAGCGATTGCACTGGTTAAATGGAAGCAGAACTATCTCTGGCTGGTGATCGTGGCTGGATTGCGCTTATCTGAGGTTTTTAGTGATTGGGCCTATCTGGCCTTTAGTGATAGTGTCACCTGGTTTGCCTGGGCGGCCCTGCTTTTGTCTCCGCCTTCTAATTTGTTTTTTGGCTGGTACCTGTTTAGCAAGGCCAATCTTTTAAAATCTTCTTTGAAGACATAAAAAAAGAGCAAGTTTTCTTGCTCTCTTTTTATGCTATCTGACTTGCAGATTACTTGCCTTTCAACTTATTTTTTTCTTTCTTACGGTCTTGCTTTTCTTTGATTGAAAGTTTTGGTTTGCCTTTGGCCTTTCCTTTGTCCTGTCCTCTGTCTGCACCTTTTGCCATCTTAAACTCCTTGCTAGGTTGATAAAGTGGTACAAGTATATCATCAAAAAAGCCGTTGAAAAGTGAGTTTATCGCAATTTCGTTGATAGTTTTGTCACCATTCAAGGTATAGGTTAAATTAAAAGGGGGGCAAGATGGACAAGGTTGAATTTCGGAAGGCACGGATAGACGATTTACCAGCGATTATTGCCTTACTGTCCGAAGATGCGATGGCGCGAGTAGGAGAAATCGTCTCTGATCCCCCGGCCCCAGAATATCTCCGGGCCTTCCAGGAAATTGAGGCAGATCCAAACAACGAACTTGTGGTCGAACTCCTGCCCCATGCGTTTGGACGCGCTCAAGAAAGGGGATGTGGTGTCATTCAGCTAACCAGCAACAAGGCCCGTATCAATGCCATCAGGTTCTATAAAACCCTGGGCTTTGAAAATACCCATGAGGGAATGAAAAAAACTTTATAGAAAACGAGGAAATCTATGTCAGCCAAAGTAACAGCGGTCAGTGGTAGTTCCACCTACTCATTTTCCAAGAAGAATTTAACCAGCATCTTTCTCCTTGAGGGGGTGGGTGTCGAGGGTGATGTGCACGCCGGAAAAACGGTAAAACATCGCTCCAAGATGGCCAGAAATCCCTCGGAGCCAAATCTGCGCCAGGTGCATCTCATTCATGCGGAACTCCATGACGAGCTGCGGGTGCAAGGCTTCCATGTTACAGCAGGACAGATGGGGGAAAATATCACAACCCGAGGTGTCGATCTGCTCAATTTGCCGGCGGGAACGCAGCTCCATCTTGGTGAAAGTGCCGTGGTCGAACTAACCGGCCTTCGCGATCCGTGCAAGCAGATAGATGGACTGCAAAAAGGGTTGATGGCGGCAACCTTGGGGAAAGATGAAAATGGGAAGGTTATCCGCAAGGCGGGAGTGATGGGCATCGTTCTCAAAAGTGGCGAGGTTCGTCCAGAGGATGAAGTAAAAATTATATGGCCTGAGAAACCCTTTCGGCCCTTGGAACTGGTTTAGAAAGGTATGATCTGATCTTTGTAATAGGCGTAAGGATTGAGCTTATAGCTGTTCGTATTTTCATCAATTTCCAAGTGCACGAACATTTGTTTATGAATCTGCTTCCGATCACTCGGGCGAGTTAGAAATTTGATGTGCTCCGGCTCCATCTCACAAAGTTTAAGCCCGTCGGAATTTTCTTCTTTACAGAAACGCTGATAGTTGCGAAGGTGAGGCGCATAGTTGTAGGTGCCAGAACTCGTCCCGACGATGGTCTGGCGAAACTTCTCTGCACCAATAAATTCATCCCAGAAATAGTGCTCGTGTCCGTTCATGTAGTGACGAATATTGCCGGCCAGTAAAATGTTGGAAACTTTATCTCCAAAGGACTTGAAGGGCCTTTCAATCATTCTGGTATAAAGGGCGACATGTCCGAAGGCCAATTTTATATGCTGATCGTCTTTACTTGCTTGCGTGACTCCCTTTAACCATAGTTCCTGCGCGGCACTTATTTTGTAGTCAACGGCGTGGAGAAAAAATAAATCTAAATTTTTGTAGGACAAGGTGTAGTACTCAGGTTTTGGTGCTGCCAGGACGAACTCGGCATCCGTGCCATTTGCGCTGTCGGCGCAATGATGTGGGTCTCCGACAAATAAGCACCAGGCATACTTATAGCCATCTCGATGGCCTTGAGTATAATAATCGTGATTGCCCGCCACCGGGAAAATTCTCACGCCTTTTTGGATCAATGGATTGAGAGATTCTTTCAGCGCGTCCCACCAGGTCTTGACCGTTTTTAAAGAAAATTTATCATCCACATTGCCGCTGGTGCAGTCGCCAAGCAGGACTACAAATTTGATGTTATTTTCATCGACAAACAGCTCAAGCTTTTCCATGAGCCGTTGAAAATTTGGCGGAACAAGACTGGCCCTCTTACTATTCGTGGCCGTGAAAACATGGATATCCGACAAAATTAAAACGCCATACTTTTCCTGGGAGGCGACTTTTCTACTTCCAACTTGTTGGACGGGGAGTTGGGACACCGGGGCGCAGGAGGCAAGTAAAAAGAATAAAAGAACGCGAATCATGGAAACCTCGATTCTAGTTTAGCGGCCACGATGAGGATTGCTATGGGAAAATATTAGACGCTTTGACCGGCGGCCCATCCGGAGGACCAGGCCCATTGGAAATTGTATCCCCCAAGCTGCCCTGTAACATCAACAACTTCCCCGATGAAGTATAGGCCGGGATGTTTTTTAACCTCCATAGTTTTGGAGGAGAGTTCGTTGGTATCAACCCCGCCACGAGTGACTTCGGCCTTGCTATTGCCGACTGTTCCGCTGGGAGAAATCTGCCAATCTTGTAAGAGCTGGCAGAACACCGCCAGCTCTTTCTCTGGGACCTGTGGAAGAGGTAAGAGTGTCGGGAAATAGCGCAGACAGAGCTGCTCCGCCAGGCGATTGGGCATGAGTTGCCCGAGAACAGTTTTCACCATGGCACAGTTGCCTCTTTTCTTTTGGCCTAAAAACCATGCAAACAAATCTATGCCTGGTACCAGATTAATACTGAGAGCTTCACCCTGCCGCCAGTAGAGTGATGCTTGGAGGGCCACAGGGCCGCTCAGACCTTTATGAGTAAAAAGAAGATTTTCTCGAAATGAGATCGGATGTGAAGAGTTGACACAGGTGATCTCACATTCGTGGGACAGGCCCGAGAGATTGCTAAACAAGGAAATGTCCGATCCATGAAATACAAAACCATCAAGCGCCGGGGCGGTTGGAATCACATTAACGCCAAATTGGCGAGCAACCGTAAAACCAAAGTCACTGGCACCGACACTCGGAAAAGACGGCCCGCCGGTGGCAATGACCAATGAGCTACAGCTAAAAAGGCCTTTGTCTGTCTCCACCTGGAATTTGGCAGAGATATTTTTCACCTCATGGCCTAACTCAAAAGTCACCTGGACCTGCTCACACTCAGTTCTAAGCATTGAAAGAATATCATTGGCCGAGCGATCGCAAAAAAGTTGTCCGAGTTTTTTCTCATGGAAAGGAATCTGATGGCCTTGGACCATCTCAATAAAGCTCTGAGGCGGAAAGCGCGAGAGGGCCGACTTACAGAAATGTGGATTAACCGAGACATACTGGGCCGGTGCTGCGCCGAGATTGGTAAAATTGCATCGACCTCCGCCCGAAATCAGGATTTTTTTTCCCAACGAAGTGGCATGATCGATGGCCAGGACCCGACGTCCTCTTCGGCCGGCGTGAATAGCGCACATCAGGCCCGCAGCGCCGGCCCCGATGATAATTACGTCATAAGATGTCATCTGTGCCGTATATCATGGTTGCCCCCAAGTTGTTGCCTGAAAATTTTACATCGTGTTCAGTTTGGCAGGACATTTTATCTATGACGGCCTATGAAACTCCCAAAGGGGTCATTATATGAATAAAATGTTAATAGTCTTATTGGCTTGTATCTCTCTTCAGGCCATGGGTGATGAGTTTATCGTTGGAGTGGATTCCAAACATGAAGCAAAGGTTAACGTCCAAATCGGGTTAGAGCTGACAGCTTCCCGATGTTATGAGGTTGTCTTCAGAAGTTATGTACCAATCCCAGTCCAGAAGACGAAAGTTTTACGGCAAACACAGGTCATCAATAATGACCTCGCCGAATATAAATTCGAGTTTGAGAAAGGCCTTTGTGGTTATTCGCCAACCGGGGTTTTCTTTTATGCCGAAACCGCCGATCTTAAGGGAAATGCGGTCGTTCGACCCATTCAAGACGATAATCATTCAGACGTCGATCTCGACCTCAAAACGTTGACAACCGCTGGACTGGTCCACTGGCGTCAATGGATCGAGACCAAGAGCGTGCCCCAGGTTTTTATCAACGTTCGATAGGCCTGTAAAAATTACCAAAGCCGTTTCGTTTGTAGGGCAATGACGCTAACGTGCGCAATCTTGTTTTGAGATAGGTTATGGAGATTTTATGAAACGACTTGTTTCGATTGTGTCTATTTGTTCAATGCTTTATTCAAGTACTCTCTTGGCGAACGATTGCCATGTGGGCCTTAAGATAAAGAATGGCGTTTTTACTCAGGAGCTGAAGAATTCCACCAAGAGAGAGTTGGGACTAAAAGATTATACAACCGATCAGTTTGATCTAAGTAAGCTTACCTTCACTACCAATCGAGTCTATGATCGCCAAGGCCGCTACGAAAAATGTGATTTAAAAAATCTTCGCTACGCTGATGAACGTTTCCTTGGGGTGGGTACTGCGATTAAAAAAGGGCTGGTTGGTGCGGGACTTTTCACCGCCGGAGTCGCCACCCTTTATCTGACTTTGCTTTCGCTTTATTATGACAATCAAGGTCCTCGTACCTCTTCCAATAAATCTATGGATGACAACAAGTCAGTAATTATCATTACAACTTACGATCATCTTGATCCCTACTATTATGGTCCGATCGTCACTCGCCGCGGTTATCGAGTTTCAAATCCCTACTACCATTACTATTATATGTCGGCCTATGAGTACCATCGCATGAGGGCCGTTGAAGCCGGTCTTATCACCGGAACGCTCCTGATCGTCGAGGCCTTCGAAGTTCCTCGCAATATGCGTTCCACAAACTTCCAGGGACCTGCGGAGGATAATATTTCTGAAGCCGAATGTACTGTCGATACGATTAAAGAAAAATTGGTCTTCGATCAGTTCCTCTACTGTGGCGATTTCGACGGAAATGTTGCGAATAAATTCGCGCAAAAAGAATCAAAAGTGCGAGAGCTTGTTCGCGATGTGACCGTAGATTTGAAAAAAGGAAAATTTTCAAAGGTGCGCAAAAATCTTACGTTGAATGGTCGGGTAAATTCAGGAACGGATTCTCAGCTTGCGGCCCTTCGTGATCGCCTGGTTCAAGATCAGTCGGAAGGCATTCGTGACATTAAGGTGTTGGATGGCCGCTCTCCCTTGGTCAAAAATCAGCGTTTGGAAGTCTTCGTTGGCAATCAACGTCTCGAAGTTGTCTGCGAACAAGACTGGGCCTATCAGCGAAGCGATCTATACGCCGTGGGTGCCGACTTTATCCCGTTAAATTCCTACTCAGATTGTGCCGTAGATTCACTGTAATAAAAATTTAAGTCGGGTGAAATCCCCCATCAGATAGGTCCCCGTTTGGGAGGTGGCCTTATCATGAAGGGGGCCGGTGCGAATAATAAAAGGGTTGATGGATTGACGAGCGACATCGCGAATCAAGCTGAATTCCTCGTCGTTGCCCTCGAGATGGGCCAGTAAACTTCCTTCATGTTCGATTTGATTTTTATAGCGAATATTCAGCAGAGGATCAACCACTGTGCCGACAAAACCCCAGGGCAAGAAGCGCACTGCCAGTTTTACAACTTCATAGATGGATCGCTCCAGCACATTGGCCCATCTTTTATCCACATACATACCGACGCTTGGGAAGCGGGTGAAATAATAAACGGGGTCCATAAAATTAAGCACCAGGCGATGGCCGCTCTTGTTGGTGGCGAGATAATAATAATCCCCCCATCGTTCATCGAGGGATCGAAATTTACCGCGATACTTTCTGATGCCCTTTTCCACCTTTTTCATGGCCTTCCAATGCCTGGTTTCGCCATAGGTAGGCCAGTCGCGAATGGCATCCCATAAATCCCAAACGGCGTAGAGAGGCATCTCATCATCAAACAGCGAGGACAAGATTTTTTTAACCTCAAGCTCCGAGAGGCCCAGCTCTTCGGGGGTGAAAGTGCGCACATAATGGAGGAGGATGTTTTTATGAAAGGTTTGGTTTTCGTGGATCGAATCGATGAATTTTTTGGAAAGATAATTCACAAGGTCTAACCAGGCGCCAAAAGGAAGCAAACTTTTTATCAGAGAGGTAATGCCTGTCGCGATCCCGGAGAAGAGGTTTCTTTTGTAATAGTAGAGGCGTGATTCCGGACGCGCCAGGGTGGCATAGTCGTCTCCCAGGCGGTTCACCTCCAGGTCGAGAGCGGCATAAACTTTTTCCCACTCGGGGTGATTCATCAGCTCACGCAACTTCTCGGGATCGAGGGAGGCCAGGAGTGCGAGGGCGGTTTTCTGGTTAGCTTCAGGTGTTAATTGAGTGACGTCCTTATTTAAAAAATCCTGAATCACGGCGGATAAGTTTCCTGCATGACCCCGGGCCCGCAGTTCTTGCGAGAGTTCAATCAGCTCGGCCAGAGACCCCTGGATAAAATCCCGGGATTTAAGGTTCTGGGTCATCCCGCGTAAGCTACGATCAAGTACGGCGACTAAGGTGCCCTGAGTATTTCGCTCAAGGGAAAACCGTTTTGCGAAGAGTTCAATATCGGCACTCTGAGCGAATTGAATTTGAGTGAACACTACGGCCATCATCAATAAGATAATTTTCACGGGCGCTCCTTCATTAGAATTTATTTAATTATAAGGTTTAAAAGAGGTTGGGGTTAGGTGGACAAATTTTCCAAAATTAACGTAAAACCAGCTTGTTATACCGGACTTTTGAAGTTGGTAATTATTTCAGTTCGCTAATTGGATGAGGCCGTTTATGCTAAATTCACTCGTGAATCTTATGAAAAAAATGTGCTTTTTCGCTCTCGCCCTGAGTTTAAGTACCGTGTGTGCTCACGGTACTTTTATCGAAAAAAGCGGATTTCTCAAATGCTTTGACGTGGAAAATCTTCCGCGAACCGAGAGTCCAGGCAGGTATAATTACTGCGAAACCTCCGCCGTTAGCTTCGACGGCAGCAAGCTGATTTTTGCCAATGACAAGCCGATTAGCGGTGACCACCGTTCTCCCGTATTTTCTCTTGCCCTAGGTGAGCTTGATGCCATCCCGACTTATTACACCCAGAGCATTTTCAAAAATGCCGTGAAATACGAAGATTCTGCCATCACTCCTGATGGACAATATTTTATCGCCAACACCGGCTTTGACCGAATCAAGGCCCGCAGTAAGGATGAGTACAATACGATTGTTTTCTGGCCGGTTAATAATCCCGAAGACGTGAAGGTCGCTAACCCAACCTTGCGCGGAAATGTCCTCAGCTCCCTTTCACTGCGAGAGGCGTTCCAATCCGTGCTCCATGTACCGTATTATAAGGTCGAAGGCATGACGGTCATTTCTGAAAATAAAATGTTGTTTGGCATTCGCGAGCTGGGCGCCTCAGATGAGAATTTCAAATACGCCGCGCTGATTATTGAGGCCGATTATAAAATATCCAGGGACGCGCTCACCATTTCAAATTTGAAGATTGCCTATGACTTCACCGATCTTGCACAGACCACTATCGGCAAACCAGTTGGTCTCTCAAGCCTCGAGTTTAATCACTTTAATCAGAAACTTTATATCACCACAAGCTTTGAAGTTGGGGGACTGGGCGCTCATTTGTGGGTGACCTCACTCGACGCTGGGTTCGCCCCGGAAACTATTTTTGCCTTTGATCACAAGATCGAAGGCATTGCCGCACTTTCTGCTGATAAGTTATTTGTCATCGCCGATGATGACGATGTGGATAATCGTAAAAAGAACGAAGCCTACTACGCGATTCTTGATCTTCACTGAGAATTCCCAAAAGTCATGGTTAGCGAGTAAGTCGACATTTTTAAACCATTGAATAATTCTGCGGAGTAAATTGAGTAGGCCGGTCCCAGTGCATTGAAGCTGAGTCCCCAGGGTGTGTAGCCGAGACTTAGTCCAGGCGTAGCGAAGGGGATGGCGCTTAGCTTGGCGGTTTCCTTATGCCCGACAACAAAATCGAAATTGCCTTTGGTATCGGTAATGGTGGCCTCAAGCTTCGGGCCGGCAAAGGGTATGCCTGCAAAAAAATAGGGTGCGATAAAAAAATTCTCAAAAAGTTTTCGTTTGAACTGCACACCCATACTTACGCCGTACTGGAAGCCTTCGCCTTTTACTGTTGCTGATGGAAAAAAGGAAGTGAGAGAAGTTGCGGTTAAATCAGTCTTGTAGCGTTGAACAAAGACCCCAAAGAATATGGGAATCGTCCATTTGACAGGGGTTTCTATGGTGTCAAAGCCAAAACCAAAAGACATGTTGGCAACCGAGTTGGTACCTTCAAGAATAATGTTATCGGCCGTAAGGACAGAAATGTTTCCATTGGAATCTTGCCCGGGAACTCGGCCGTTGGCACGGCCTTTATTTTTAAGCGCATTGATCATGGTGTAGAATTGCCATCGGTCCGTAATCGATTTGGCATAGGCCATACTGAGAGCATAACCCTCAAGATTGTCACCTTTATAATCGGCCCCACCGCCTGATCCCTGGTCAGTATAGAAAAGCTTATCCACCTTAAAGTAGGTCGGCTTCACACTCATCTTCCAATCATGGCCGTTGGCATCCGTGAGCGGAGCCGTGGTATCGCCTGCAATAACATTGAGCATATCATAGGTCGCGGTGAGAGGGTGTTCCAGATATTGCATGGTGGCCAATCTACCGTCTTCTGCAAAAGCCAGCGTCGGAAAAATAATCAACAGAAGGGCGGCCCATAGTTCTCGATACATGTCGACCTCAAGCTTTCTTCAAAAAACATGTTTTGAGCACGATACTGCTGCCCTCAACGCGGCAATCAACCTCTTCCTCGTCATCAGTGAGACGGATTTTTTTTATCAAAGTACCTCGCTTGAGAACAATCGAAGAGCCTTTGACTTTTAAGTCTTTAATCACGGTAACTGAATCACCATCGGCCAGAGTCGTGCCATTGCTGTCTTTTGTTTCCATAATATTTCCTTTTTTTAATGGTTCAAGTTTACACCCAAGGTCTGCAGTCGTGCCACTCCTATTGGTGCTTCGGCTTGAAAAGGAACTATTGCGTAGCGAGAGGCATGCCCGGTAACAACGGCATTGATCTGCGGAAGTTCATTGAGGGCCCGCTCCTGCAAAAGAGGTGCGGTGGGGTGGGCCAGGGCCAAACTATTGTTAATAATCCATGCCCAAGGTTCGATCCCGGCACGGCGCAATTCGGCCTGAAGATTGGCGGCCTCAAGCACCGGCGTGGTCTCCGCCAGAGTGACGATCAAGACCTTGGTTTGCTGGGGGTCCTGGAGCTGCATCATCGGTGTGGTAAACGGCATCCCGGTCGACCCAAGCTGACGGGCGATATCGCGATGATAGGCACCGGTGGCATCAAGCAACAATAAGGTATGACCCGTGGGGGCGGTATCCATGACGACAAACTTATTTCTGGCCTCTCGAATAATGCGAGAGAAGGCATGGAAGACGGCGATCTCCTCCGTGCAGGGGGAACGAAGGTCTTCTTCCAAAAGTTTGCGCCCATTCTCGTCAAGCTTTTGCCCCTTGGAGGCCATAATCGCTTGACGATATTTTTCAGTTTCAGCATGGGGATCAATTCGACTCACAATCAGATTTTCCAGCGCTCCCCCGAGCGTTTCCTGGAGGTGGGCGGCGGGGTCCGAGGTGGTGAGATGAACGGGAAATCCACGGCCGGCCAAGGCCAGGGCGATGGCAGAGGCCATGGTGGTTTTACCCACTCCGCCTTTGCCCATTAACATGAGGAGACCGTGACCGTGGCCCTCATCAACAATTCGATCGACCAAGCTGGCGAGGTCGGGGGCGGGGGGAAGTTTGGGCATGGTTTTCGTCGCAGCGTGCTTGGGTGCTTCGCTGCTCAGGAGCTGGCGCAGAGAAGGCACTCCCACCAAATTAAAGGGACAAAGGGGAACCAGATCGGCGGGAATTTTTTGGATGGCCGAAGGTAAACTGAGCAGCTCAGACTGCTCCCTTTTCCAAATGGCCGTTGCAAGCGCGTCCCCCGCAATTTCGCTCTCAGGCAAAATTCCATTAATGACCAGATGTTGCTCCGAGAGGCCGAGGTTGGCCAACTCTTCGTGGGTGCGAGCGGCCTCGAGAAGACTGGAGCGTTGGGCCCGGGCGACAAGAATCATGCGTGTACGCTTTGGGTCTGACAAAACGGACACGGCATTTTGGTAAGTCGACCGCTGTTTTTCCAGGCCGGATAGGGGGCCCAAACAGGAGGCATCGCCTTTTCCTTCGGTCAAAAAATTAGACCACGCCGCCGGCAATTGCAACATGCGAATGGTGTGGCCGGTGGGAGCGGTATCAAAAACGATGTGATCGAATTTTTCTAATAATGTGGCATCAGTTAAAAGAGTTGTGAACTCATCGAAGGCCGCTATTTCAGTGGTGCAGGCACCGGACAATTGTTCTTCAATACTTTTAACCACACTTTCAGGCAGCACGCCGCGCACCGGTCCGACAATCCGGTCGCGATAGGCCTGGGCGGTGGCCTGGGGATCGATTTCTAGAGCGGAAAGGCCCGGGACAGCGGTGATGGTTTTTAGTGAGTTGCCGATGTCGGTGCCAAACACTTGGCCTACGTTGGAGGCGGGATCAGTGCTGACGATTAAGACTCTTTGGCCTTGCTCCGTGAGATGAATCGCCGTGGCACAGGCCAGGGACGTCTTGCCCACGCCACCCTTGCCGGTAAAAAATAAAAAGAGAGGAGGGTTCTTTAAGAATTGAAGTGGCTTCATCACGAGCAACTGCCGCCGGAACAGCATCCACCACCGCCGGCCGGCTTGATGTTGGTGAAGCCTGCGGTGATGCCGGCCCAATGAGCGAGTTCGCTTCGCTCTGGATACTGGGAGGTTAGCACCACTTCACCTTTAACAATCGTGACAGGTAAACCTTCCTGGCCGAAGTTTTCTAGAAATTTTTTAACGATAGCGTTCTCGGCAAACGCCAGAGGTTGCTGGGCCAAATTATAACGCTCAACTTTGCCGCCGTTCTTCTTGATCCATTCAACATCCGCGGCAAAACTGATCAGCTGCTGATCGGGATCAACACCACAGATACCAGTACTGCAACATAAGGCCCCTTCGTATATTTGAATTGTCGCCATAAAATAACTCCTATAGGTGAGCTTGGTTCATATCATAAAAGATTGCGGGGTTCTATAACACTGTCAAAAATCTAAACAAATCGTTTAGAAATAGTCTAGTTATTTTAAGTAGTTGAGTTTGGTCTTCAGCTTGCACAGAGATTGAATATGAGGATGCTTATCCTAGGTCTATTACTGGTCAATAATGCCTTCGCCTTGGTGAGCGGAGAGCAGGTTGCCAAAAATGAGTTTCCCTAAATCTTGTCTCTTCAGGGAGTGAATGCTCGCCAGCTTGGCATTAGTGCTTTCGCTTCTGATAGAGACCGATGAGCGTGGCCTCTTCCAGAATATGGCCTTTCATGGCATCCAGTAATTTTTCTTTGCCGGGATTTTTTAAATCGGGTAAGAGGATGTCCAGCGCATAGAGCTTGTGAAAATATCGGTGCTGACCGATTGGGGGGCAGGGCCCGCCGTACCCAATTTTCTTCCAGCTATTGAGGCCGGGCAACGAACCCGCAGGGGCTGCCGCACTTTTTTCGGGGATAGTGGAAACGTTCACAGGCAGATTATAAAACACCCAATGAATCCAGGTCATCTTGGGCGCTTTTGGATCGGGTGCATCGGGGTCATCGACAATCAGGGCAAAACTTTTTGTTCCCTCCGGCGGATTGCTCACATCAAGGGGAGGAGAGACCTCCGTTCCCTCGCAGGTATACTTTTGCGGGATTTCCTCATTGTGATGAAAGGCGGGAGATGATAAAGTGAGAGGCATAATTGCAGCTCCGAATAAGTTTAGATAACGTTTCATAAAAAACTCCAATAATTAAACCTACACGTGTCGAGTAATTATTTGTAGAGGAGAAATAATGACAAAAGCTAAAAAAGAATATCCACTCAATCAGGTTCACAGACTTTTACAATCCGGTCCGGTAGTTCTTGTGACCACCTCACAGAAAGGCAAGGCAAATATCATGGCGATGTCCTGGCATACGGTCATTGACTCCGACCCGCCCAAGCTGGGTATTGTCCTCAGCTCTGACAATTACTCCTTTAAAATTCTCAAAAGCACAAAAGAATGTGTGCTTAATATCCCCACGCTCAAGCTGGCCGCGAAGGCCATTAGCTGTGGCAAAAGCTCCGGTAAGGATGTCGACAAATTCAAGACCTTCGGTTTTACCGCCCTCCCCGCATCCAAGGTCAAGGCCCCGCTGATTGGTGAGTGCTACGCCAATGTCGAGTGTAAAGTTGTCGACATGAAGATGGTGGCCGAGTACGATCTCTTTATTCTTGAGGTGGTCAAGGTCTGGATTGATCCGGTAAAAAAACGCCCGCAGACACTGCATCATCTTGGTGGTGACAAGTTTATGGTCGCCGGAAAAGTCATTAGGGTTTAGCGAATGAGACTCATCCTTTATATCAGCGGCTTTGTCCTCCTCTGTTCCGTGGTGTTCGCGGCGCTCTATCATCGTTTCGTTAAGCCTATTCAAGATAAGCGCACGAAAAAAATCGCGCGGATTTGCCTACTTCTCTTCTTTTCGTTCCTAATCTTGCCTCCCTGGTTTTATCGACTTTTTCCCAGTATCTCCAATATTCCCGGTCGTCATGGAATTATGGTGTTTTACTTTTTGCTCCTAGGCCTATTATCCTTCACTATCGTTTATCTTTTTGTCGCCGTGATTTTGGAAAAAATTCTTCGGCTTGGAAGAAAGAAAACCGACGCGGCCCTCGATCCCAAGCGGCGACAGTTTCTGACTCAAATGTTTAATATGGGAGTACTTTCTTTGAGTGGAGTGAGCACTGTCGCGGGAGGCATCGTCAACATGCGCCGGCCAGAAATTTTTGATGTGCAGATTCCCCTCAAGGTTATGCCCGATGAGCTTAAAGATTTTAAAATTGTTCAAATCTCTGATGTACACATCGGCCCTTTGCTCGGGCGTGAGTTTCTTCAGGGTGTCGTCACCAGAATCAATGAGCTAAGACCTTCGCTTGTGGCCATTACCGGAGACCTCGTGGATGGCAAGGTTGCGCAGCTTGGTGGCACCATTGAGATTTTATCGCAGCTTCAATCGGTCTACGGCACATATTTTGTCGCCGGCAATCATGAGTATTATTCCGGGCATGATGAGTGGATGACTTTTCTAAAAAAATTAAACATCAAGGTGCTGGAAAATGAGAATGATTTTCTCCAGGTCGGAAACGCCACCGTTTTAATTGGCGGCGTGCCCGATCAAAGAACCTCTCCCATTAAGGCCGATCCTGAGCGCGCCATGCTTCACCCGCGAGGGAAGGCCGACCTTTCGATCTTGTTGGCGCATCAGCCGCTGAAATGCGATGAGGCCCAAAAGGCGGGCTTTCATCTGCAGCTTTCCGGCCACACCCATGCCGGGCAGTTTCATCCATGGACCTGGGTGGTGAAGCTGATCTATCCCTACGTGAAGGGATTGAACAATCACCAGGGAATGTGGGTCTACGTTAACCAGGGAACTGGATTCTGGGGGCCGCCGGTCCGGCTTGGGACTCAGTCTGAAATTACCCAGTTTCGTTTTGAAAAAAGCTAAACCTCAGTTCTTATTAACAAAGTATGATCGACAGGCAAAGTCGATGGCACTTTTAGTGATTTTGGATTGTTGCTTGTAGAAGTGAATAAAATCATTAATGTGATTCAAGATGTCTCTCGGGTGGCATCCCCTGAAATCTCTCTTTGCTGTTTTGTAATATTTATCAATAAGATAATTGAAAGCTTCCTCGTCAAACTCAATGGAAAGTTTGGTGCACTGATTGGTGAAGATTGTTTTGAACTCCTCCTGGGTCGGTCCTAAAATTTCAATTTTATACTTTATCCTTCTCCAGAAAGCGTCATCCCCAAGATCGGTGGGGTTCAGGTTCGTGGAGAAAATCAATAATTGGGTGAATGGGACTTCAATTTTTTTCCCGGTTGCCAGGGTAAGATAATCGACGCCTTTTTCAAGTGGATAAATCCAGCGATTGAGAAGATCTCTTGGTGAAACCATCTGTCTGCCAAAGTCATCGATAAGCAGGACCCCACCGTTGGCCTTGAGCTGAAAGGGCGCTTCGTAATACTTGAATTCATCCTTGTAGATTAAATCAAGTAGAGAGAGTGTCAGCTCACCACCCACAACGATAAACGGTCTTTTAATTCTAATCCAGCGTTGATCAATTTTATCTGCGTTAGCTGGTACCATCTTGTGCACTTTCTCGTCGAAGAATCGAATAACCTGGCCGTCAACCAAGATGCAATATGGGACATAAATCTCGTCGTTGAAAACCTTGATGAGTTTTTCAGAAATCATGGTTTTACCATTGCCTGGTTTACCATGGATGAAAATTGGCCCACCAGAATTGATCGCCGGTCCGAGGGTATTGAGGTAATGCTGACCAAGAACCATATCGGAAAATATATCCTTAATATTTTTGTAATTAACTTGCCTCGTTTTCAGTCTCTGCTCATTCACGCTCTCAAGATATTGGTCAATCGTCACAGGCATCGGGCCTATATATGGCCTGATTTGAACAATGTCTTTAACCCTCTCCCGGCCCTTCGAAGTGATTTCAAATTGCATGGCATGATAGCCTGAAACCCCGGCAAGGTTTCCGGTAATGGCCAGGAGTTCGTTTTGCTTTAGCTTAACCAATTCGTCTTCTATGAAGTTGAAGGGAATCTTGAAAAGATTGGCGAAATCTTTTCCGGATAAAGCTCCCAGGATATAGGTTGCTTTGAGAAGAAATTCTTGCAGATAAGTCGAGCTGATATCTGCCCGAGCTAAATTGTCGGATAAAAGAGGGGTCCAAATTTTATTTTCCACGCGCTCTATTCGGTATTTGGGCCTAAGTATTTAATTTGTGCCCTATCGTGCTCGTCTGGTAATGTTGTTATATGAGATTGCTATTCAAAACCATCGGGGCCGAGCAAATCGATTTGGCGACGACTTTTTCCTTCGGTCGGGCCGAGGCGGATGTTTCCTTTCCCGATGATCAGGATGTGTCCCCCATTCACGGCCAGTTTATTGTTGAGGGAGAAAAGGGATATATCCGGGACAATGGTTCAGCGACGGGAACCTTTGTGAATGATGTGCAAATTCCCGCAAATCAAAAAGTTGAACTTCAGGAAGGAGATCGCATTCGTTTCGGGGCGCAGATCGTGTACTTTACCAAAGAGAGAATGTTCAAAGCTATTCCAGGTGAGGAGGAGCTCGTCTCTCAAACAGGCAAAGAACTTTTGGCCAAGGCCAGGAAACTAAAAGAGGCAAAGGTTCATGGTATAGAGGAGAAATTAAACCAGGCCAAGGCCATCTTGAAAAAGATCACCGACGATCTTGAGAATGTCAGCAGTAAAATCGCTCTTGCTGACAAGGCCATTTCCGAAGCGGAAAAGCGCCAGCACGAAATCCAGGCCGAAGTTCAGCGCTTAACAACCAATAAAGAGTCCATCCGAAAAACTTTGGAGGAAAAGAAAATTCCCCTATGTAAAAGGCAGTTAACACTGAAAGATAAGTTACAGCTTCTCGATATGGCGCAAGCTCCCGACTCCCAAAAGCAACCTTTGCAAGATGAGCTAAATACAATAACCGAGCAATTGAAGGCAGTAGAAGAGGAAAAAAAATCGCTACCGCAGGTTATTGTCGATTTGAAAAAAAAATCTGAGGAATTTGAGAAGAAAAATAGCGAATACTCGGCCCAACGGGAGAAGTTGCGCCTTGCTTTGGAAGAACGGCAAAAAAAATATGCCCCTGACATCAAGCGACTTCAGGAAGAACTTAAGTCCCATGAGCTGGCCTTGGCAAAGGCGCGCGAGAGCATTAAGAGATAGCTATGGCGCGAGATGCTTTTTTGATCTTGGCCCTATTCTTTATTTCCTGTGCCACCACACCCGTAACGGGAACAAAAAAATTCATTCTAACCTCCACGGAAGAAGAGAATGCCATGGGCGAGAAGGCATACCAGGACATTCTCAAGCACGAAAGGGTTGATTCAAGTAGTGAGTTGGCTCAGCAGGTAAAAGTCATCGGCCAGCGTTTGGCGGGGGCCGTCGAGCGCGCCGATTTTAAATGGGAATTCAAGGTTTTTGAAAATCCGCAAATAAACGCCTTTTGCCTGCCTGGAGGCAAGGTCGGCTTCTACTCCGGGATGGCCAAGGTCGCCAACAATCCCGCCAGAATTGCCGCTGTTTTGGCGCATGAGATTGCCCATGCCATCGCTCGCCACGGGGGGCAGAGATTGAGTGCGCAACTTGGCCAGGAGGTCGTTTTGGGAATACTCGCGGTTGCAACCTTGGGCGAGTTGCCGAAGGAAAAACGCCAATTAGCGCTTGCGGCCTTGGGTCTAGGTACGACGGTCGCAATTATCTTACCGTTTAGTCGAAGCAATGAATCAGAGGCGGATGAAATCGGACTGGTCTTGATGGCCACGGCAGGATTTGATCCGCGAGAGGCGGTGGTACTATGGCGTCGCATGGATCAAATCTCGGGATCAAGCGGACCCAGTTTTCTTTCCACTCATCCCAGCAATCGACAGCGCGAGGAGCGACTGATTGAACTCATGCCCAATGCCATGAGGATCTATCAGAAACACTCCCGTTAAAGCGCCTGACAATCGACGTCAGTTTCAATGGAAATGGATGGCTCTGAGTGTGTAAGGCGACCATAAATCGACTTATTTTTTCCCGCCCGAAATTTTTTATATTCTTTGAGATCGAAGACAAGAGAGGTTGAGTCCTCACATTCGCTGAGCGACCAGGCAATTTCCCACTCATCACCCTTTTCGGTCGGACCATTGCCAAGAAAGTCAGGGTTATTTAAGTCGACGACGATTTCCTGTGTAAAATTCAAATATTGGGAACTCATGGTACATTTCATGGAACTCACTTCGGCCGATACAGCTAAAGAAGCAAGAAGGCACATGGCCGTGAATAAGATTTTCATACGACTCCCCCTAAATTAAATGATGGCCTGTTCTACCTCTGCGACTCAGTATGGCAACCCATTTGAAAAAATTACCTGCGGCAAGTATAGTACAAACATGAGACTTTTCATCGCAATCGACATTCCCGAGCAGCTCAAGCAGGAGTTGGCCCTGCTGAAGGTCCCTTTAAAGCACGCCCGATGGACCCCTCTTGAAAATATGCATCTGACCCTCAAGTTTATCGGGGAAGTTCGCAGCTTTGAATATCAGCAGATCATCAAAATTCTGGAAGAAATTGAGCACGAACCATTTAACCTGGTTCCGAAAAGTGTTGGCCACTTTGCTAATCGAAATTTTGCCAAAGTTCTCTGGGCAGGTTTTGAACCAAGCGTCTCGTTAGATGCTTTGGCGAGTAAGATTCGCAAAGCGCTGAAAAATTTTGGTAAAGATGCCAGTCAGTCCTTTCATCCCCATATCACTCTGGCGAGACTGGACAAGGTTCCGATCGAACAGATCGTCCCTTTTTTGCAATGTTATTCTATGTTTTCCGCCGCCAGCTTTCCGGTTGAGAGTTTTTCACTCTATAGCTCAGTGCCGACTCCGCGAGGGTCCTGCTACACCAAAGAGCTGCAGATCGACCTCGGATAAGGTAATCGACCTCATTTATCATTCGACAGATATAATGCTATAAATATCTCTGTAGTTTGTGACGGGGAGAGTTATGCGCTTTTTTATTTGTGACAAGATTGTTACCCCCATTTTGATTTTTGCGATTGTGCCGCAGGCCTTTGCGTCGGGAGAGCTTTCCTGGCAGGCCTGTGTTGATGAGACTGTACGGGGTAATTCGGAGCTGAAGTCTGCTTTTCAATCCCTCGAGTCTGCACAATATTCAACCAGAGGGGCTTATAGTGGTTTTTTTCCTACACTCGCCGGCACATTGGATTACAGCGATAGCGAAACTTCAGGTGCATCGAGTGAATCGTATAATGCCACCTTATCAGCGAACTACACCCTGTTTAACGGACTTCAAGATCAAGCCAGGGTGAATCAGGCATCGGCCCAGACCAGGGTTCAGGAAGCCAATCTGGCCGCTGTTAAGGCCAAGATTAGCTTAGATCTCAAAACAGCTTATTCAGGGATGCTTTTCGCCCAACGCTCATTAACTTTGCAGCAGATCATTATACGCCGTCGCGAAGACAATCTTAAGCTTGTGGAACTTCGGTTTCAGAGCGGAAGGGAAAACAAAGGTTCTGTCCTTCTCTCCAGGGCCTATCTCAATCAGGCGCATTACGATGCCCTTCAGGCCAAGCACAATATCGCTGTGGCCCAGGCCCAGCTCGTCCGCGTGCTGGGAAGAGACGAAGATGCGGAGCTGATCTTAAACGAGGATGTGCCGCTTGAGGCCTTGCCCGGCAATCCTGATTTTCGACGGCTGGTTCTCTCGACCCCCGATCATTTTCAGCTCGTCGCCCAGGAAGATTCGGCGGATGCCGGAATCAAGGCGGCACGTTCGGGTTTTTTTCCGACCTTCAGCTTAAATGCGAGCACAGGGAAGACGGGACAGGACTGGTTTCCGGAAAACCAACGTAGAACCATCGGTGCGACTCTCTCCTTCCCCTTATTTGACGGAGGAAAAGATTATTATGGTACCAAGAGTGCTGTCGCCACCTTTGCCGTGGCACGCACCACGAGAGAAAATGGTGATCGTCAAACTCTGACAAAGTTAAAACAGACGTATACGGCCTACATCGAGGCCATTGAAAAACTCAAAGTCGATGAAAGCTTTAAGGAGGCGGCCCTCAAACGCGCCGAGATCGCCCGTAGCAAATACAATAATGGTCTCATGAGCTTTGAGGATTGGGACTTGATTGAGAACGATCTCATCGTTCGAGAGAAAACCGTTTTACAGGCCCAACGTGACCGCACAACAGCAGAGGCGGCCTGGCAACAGTCACAAGGCAAAGGAGTCATTCCGTGAGCGATATTCACAAAAAAAAGCGTTGGATTATTTTTGCCCTCATCCTGTGTGCAATAGTCGTCATCGCGGTTTTCGCCCTAAAAAAGAAGGGGCCACTTGAGATTACCTATCGAGAGGTGCAGGTCGCACGGGGAAACATCGTCGTTACAATTTTGGCAACGGGAACCGTGCAGCCTGATAACCGCCTTGAGATCAAGCCTCCCGTAGCGGGACGGGTGGAGCAGGTGCTTGTCGTCGAAGGACAAAAAGTCAGAAAGGGACAAGTCCTGGCATGGATGAGTTCCACCGAACGGGCCGCGCTTATTGATGCCGCCCGTGCCTTAGGTCGAGACGAGCTAAAGAAGTGGGAGGAAGATTACAGACCAACTCCCATCTTTGCCCCCATCAACGGCACCATCATCCTTAGAAATGTCGAATCAGGACAAACCTTCACCAACATTGATTCGGTTTTCGTCATCTCTGATCGCCTTACAGTGAAGGCCCAGGTCGATGAAACGGATATTTCCCAAATTAAATTACAGCAGCATGCCACGATCGTGCTGGATGCTTATCCCGAAAATAAGATTCAAGCCTTCGCGAATCAAATTGCCTTCGATGCTAAAACGGTCAATAACGTCACAACTTATGTTGTCGATGTGATTCCGGAACAGACGCCGGAATTCATGCGCAGTGGGATGACGGCGAATGTTACTTTTATCGTTGATTCAAAAGATGACGTTCTGCTGATTCCCAATGAGGCCCTGCGAGTTCTCGACAGTAAATATACAGTTATGGTGAAAGCGCCCAAACAGAAAAAACCTCTGGAAAAGCTTGTCGAGGTTGGTATTACGGACGGTAAACATACCGAAATCGTGCAGGGGCTGGCGGAAGGGGAAAGCATTTTGGTGGCGGAGTTCAAAGCTTCCTCAGAGGAAAAAAATCGCAGTCCCTTCAGTCCCTTTGGCGGCCGACGTGGCGGCGGGCATTAGGCGGCGCTCATGCTTGAATTGAAAAACATTCAAAAAAAATATCAGATGGGCGACAATGTCATCCATGCATTACAGAATGTAACACTCACCATCCATGATGGTGATTTTATCGCCATCATGGGAGCGTCGGGTTCCGGCAAATCGACACTCATGAACGTGATGGGTCTCCTCGACGTACCGGATGAGGGCTCTTACACCATTAATGGCAAAGAGGTTTCAAAGCTCACAGAAGATGAATTGGCGGTTTTCCGCCGCGAGGTCATTGGCTTTATCTTTCAGCAATCCAATCTTCTGCCTCGAATGTCGGCACTCGAAAATGTGGCGTTACCGCTTCTCTACTCGAAGGGCAAAATTGATGTCGAATATGCCGCCACACTTTTAAAGCGCGTGGGGTTGGGTGAGCGTTTAATTCATCATCCCAATGAGATGTCAGGTGGTCAGCAGCAGCGCGTGGCCATCGCCCGTTCACTTGTGAATCGGCCGCTGATGATTCTTGCCGATGAGCCCACGGGAAATCTCGATTCGGTGAATGGAAAAGAAATTCTAAACATTTTGAAAGAGTTGAATGACTCAGGAATCACGGTGGTGATTGTAACTCACGAAGATGCCATCGGAAGGCAGGCCAAACGGCTCATCCGTATGCATGATGGCGGTGTTTTGTCTGATGAGCGACTTGTTCCCCTAACGTTCGGAGCAGAAAAAAAAGCGACGCAGGAAATTTCCACGACAGTGGGATTTCAGATTGCTCATGTGGTGGAGCATTTTTTCCAAGGTGTAAAAACTCTCGCTGCCAATAAGATTCGCACCGGCCTTTCCATGCTCGGAATCTTGATCGGCGTGGGTGCGGTGGTGACCATGATTGCAATTGGTCGAGGGGCCCAGAAAGCGATTGAGGAGCAACTCTCTTCTCTCGGGACGAATCTGCTCAATGTTCGTGCTGGCGCGGTTCGAGGCTTTGGCGGAGCGATGGTTCAGGCAGGGGCGACAACCAGGCTTACGGTGGAGGATGCTCAGGTCATCAAAGAAAAAATTCCGGAAGTTAAGGCCGTTGCTCCCAATGTCACTGGTCGCGCCCAGGTGACCTATCTGAATAAAAACTGGAACACCTCGGTCATGGGAGTTTCCGCCGCTTGGGCAAGCATGCATGCGGATACCCCAACGGTCGGTCGTTTTTTTACTGATGTTGAAAACAAGAAGAGGCTACGAATCGCCATCGTGGGGGCAACGCTGGTGCGAGAGGTTTTTGGAGGGCAAAGTCCCATTGGCGAAATGTTCAAAATCAACAAGGTTAGCTTTCAGGTGATTGGCGTTTTACCCGAGAAAGGCGCCAACGCGTTCAATGATCAGGATGATCGCATCCTTGTTCCCGTTACGACCGCCATGCGACGGCTGTATGGAAAAGATTATATCGATAATATCGATATCGAAGTCAATTCACCCGAGCAAACATCAGTGGTTCAAGACCAGACGCTTGAGCTTCTGCTCTCCCGTCACCGCGTGCCAATTTCACAGCGTCAGGACGCCTTTCGCGTAAGAAATCTGGCAGAGATTCAGGCCGCGCTAACGGCCAGTACTCAGGTCATGACCCTTCTGCTTTCGGCAATTGCCGCGATTTCGCTTCTGGTTGGCGGCATAGGGATTATGAACATCATGCTGGTATCAGTGACTGAAAGAACGCGTGAGATCGGTCTCCGCAAGGCCGTTGGTGCTCGACGTTTGGATATCTTATCCCAATTTATTGTTGAAGCGGTGGTCATTAGTGCTGTCGGCGGAGTCTTCGGAATAGCTTTAGCATGGCTGGCCACTGTCTTGATATCGGAAATCGCAGGTTGGGCGACCTCAATCACGCTCGATTCTGTTCTGCTCTCGTTTGTGTTTTCGGCTTCTATCGGAATTATCTTCGGATTATATCCGGCACGGAAGGCGTCTCGTCTTGCTCCTATCGATGCTCTAAGACATGAGTGAACTCTCAACAACTTTTTTTAACTTTTCCAGGTCTTTTTTGACCCACGCGGCATCATCTTCGAATTGCTTATCAGACATTTCCGGCCGTCGATACAAGGTAAAAAGAACTTCGCTGCCGTCATGGTTCGGAAGAACTCGCATAGGCATGTAAAGTGATATGCCAGATTCCAGAGTCACGTGGTGATCGACGACTCCGAACTGATTCTTTTCCACAAATCTGACGCTGACATTCTTCAATCCGCTGGCCCAGGATGGGAGGTTGTTAGGATTAGAAATATAATTGTAGACATCGGTAACTGAGCGATTGATTGAAACATTGATATGCTTAGCTTCAAAAGTGACCATGGTTTCTCCATTCGTTAAAGTTTATTGGTAAAATTTGCTCCAGTGTTGGGCGCGACAGAGAGTCCTCCGTTTGTCGCGGCATAAATTTTCCCGAGGCCATCCACGAATACACCCCAGATGGTGTCACTACTCAGCCCATTTCTGGTTGTTCGATTGGTGAAACCTGAACCACCGTTCGCCGAGATGGAAAGGCCACCGTTGGTGGCGGCATAAATATTTCCAAGTGCATCCGCATAAACGCCCCAGACTGTATTGCTGCCAAGTCCTTTCGCGGTTGTTCGATTAATAAAACTTGCTCCACCATTGGTTGAGATGGAAAGTCCCTCGGTCGTGGCGGCATAAATATTGCCAGTACCATCTATGGCGACTCCCCTGGTATCATTACTACCCAAGCCATTCGCTGTGGTCCTCGTTATAAAACTGGAACCGCTGTTCGTCGAGATGGAGAGACCACCGGTGGTGGCGGCATAAATATTACCACTTCCGTCAGTCGCGATTCCTCTTACATCGTTATTACCCAGACCTTGGACCGTCGTCTTGTTTGTAAAACTGTCTCCACCGTTGGTCGAGATTGAAAGGCCACCGCTTGTGGCTGCATAAATATTCCCACTCCCATCCACAGAAACGCCCCAGACGATGTTACTGCCAAGTCCTTGCCCTATGGTTTTATTGATAAAACTAAAACCATTGTTCGCGGAGATGGAAAGTCCGCCGTTTGTCGCGGCGTAAACAGTGCCAAGGCCATCGACATGCACACCCCAAACCGTATTACTTCCAAGACCGCGCGTGGTGGTTTGGTTGCTGAAGCTTGTTCCGCCATTAGTCGAGATAAAAAGCCCTTCTGTTGTAGCGGAAAAAATATTTCCAGTTGCGTTCACGAAGACATTGCGAATGGTATGAGCGCTAGAATTTCCCCCGAGACCGGTGCCAACGCTGCCAGAGCGGCCCGTGGTTCTATGACTACGCCCATTGTCTGCACCAGTCCCCATACAGGCCACAATAAAGGTGAGAATGAAAACGAGACAGATTGATCGTCGCATTGGAGCAGGATAGCATATCAATCCAGATTCTTTCAAATTTAGTGCTCCCTCGTGTAAGCAACCAGCTGATCAACCCCCGAATTATCACTATAGCTGAATAGCGTTGGTGAGAGGCATAGACAAAAGTTCCACTGAATTTTGTCCTCGAAATCACTGGTTTCGAGGACAAAAAATCATGCTCTCTTATAATGACTCTTAACTAATGAATCATTGTAAATGGTGGTGGAATAATGACGAAACATAATGCTGTTGTTTTGTCTTTGGAAAAGAGGAATTCCGTCACCTAAAATGATAGGAATTTTCGTAACAATTAATTCATCGATGAGATTTTCCTTAAGAAAGCCTTGGATCGTTTTCCCTCCATCGATATACAAATTTTTAAATCCTCTCTCATGAAGTGTCGTTAAGATATTTTTCAGCTCACCGTTGATAATTTCAGCCTTGTCACGCAAAGTCGGAGCAACGGTTTTTAAGGTGTTGCTCAAAACAAACACCCTTTTTGTATACGGCCATTGATCAAAGGTTAAGACGGTCTCGTAAGTTTTTCTTCCCATCACGAGCGCATCGATGGAGTTCATAAATTCCGCAAAGCCATAATCGCTGTTCGCGGGATTTGGAATTTCGGTGAGCCACTCGATGCCACCGTCGAGGGTTGCGATATGGCCATCCAAGCTGGTGGCGATATAGACAAAATTTGCCATGTGTATTCATCCAAATAAGAATAATCGTAAAGTTCGGGGAGTCCTTCGGCAAGACACTTCTCGTGTGACATTTGTTATGGTAAAAATTTATATGAAAAATAACGGTGTCATCTTTGATTGCGACGGAACGCTGCTAAACTCTCTTGGCCACGCCACGACATCTTTTAACTGGGCGCTGGAAAATATCGGAGAGCTGAGACGAACTCCAGAGGAAATAAAGCGATTTTTCGGACAGGCCGCAAATCGTATTTTTCTCCAGCTTCTGGGTGATGAGGCAAAGGCGAGTAAGGCTTTTGACAGCTACTGCAATCACCAAGCGGAACTTGCCGTGGGCATTGACCTCTTCCCGGGGATTCAAGCGCTGCTGCAAGGTTTGAAAAATTTGGATGTACCCATGGCCCTCGTGACTGGCAGGCATGAGAGGGACCTCGAGGTCATTTTGCGACGACATAATTTAGGCAACTATTTTGTAACCATGATTGCCGATAATCATCTTGCAAAGTCAAAACCTGCTCCTGATGGAATTCTGTTGGCGGCATCACGCATGAAGCTGGACCCTAAAGTCACCTTTTACGTCGGCGATTCCACGATTGACCTCCAGGCCGCCAAAGCGGCGGGTGCCAAGGCCATTGCGGCCTTATGGGACCCTCTGGTCGATGTCGATGCCATGAGTAAAGAAAAGCCTGCCCATCAATTCAAAAAACCGATGGACCTACTTTCCATTTTTGAATCGTAGTATAGTTAAAAACATGAATCGAAAAGTGCTTGGGTTATTATTCGCGATTTCTTTGATCATATCGCTGATTTATTTTCTGCGGCTTTCGGAAAATCACGTGGATCAGGTAAACGAAGTCAAATCAGTTTCGACAGTTCAGGTTCCAAAGATAAGCCAGAGTAACGAAGTTCAAGCTCCGCAAAAGATGGAATCCCCGCCAGCAGAGTTGGAAAAAACGATGGAACAGAAGTCCAAAGTGTATGACAAGGACCTGCAAGAATTTTTGGCACGAAGAAAAAAGGCCGTCGCGATCGCCAAGAAATGGCAAGCTGTTTTGAACAGGCAACCGGATAATCCTGAAGCTTTGGGGAATCTTGGGTACGCCTTTATCGGGCTGGTAAAATGGGAGGAGGCCGCTAGGTTGGCGGAAAAATGTTTGGACTTAGATAGCAAAAATGAGCTGTGCCATACCGTAAGATATTTTGCCACCGATAACTTGGATACCACGAGTGTGCTTAACGATCTTCTTCCTCTCCTGGAAGAATGTCTAACGGCCATCCCCGGTCATTATCGCTGTTTAAGTGAGATCGTTCAAAACTTCATCATGGCCAACAAACTCGACAAGGCCGAGGAATATTTGCTGAGACTGGAGAAATTCCATCCGGATAAAATCCTTACCCTGTATCGCCGTAGCATGTATTATTTGGCGTTAAAAGATTATGATCGCACAAGGACCTATCTTCGGAAAACCTGTGCCAAGAAAGGTCTAGATTCCTTTATCGCGGCAGACTATGTTGTCAAAGATGTGGCCTGTTCCCAGCTTGCGACACTTAAAGATTACCATTAATCCCGGTCCCACTTGACACGCAAAGAATTGCCCCCAAATTGTGCGGATGAAATTTTTCGCCGCTTTTTTACCTCTTTTGTGCCTCTACTTACTTTCCTCTCCCGAGGCGAGCGCGGCTGATACACATCAGGTGGATCAGCGTCTGGAACAGGCGTCGCCGCAACTCTCTCAAACTTGTGGCACTAATTCTGAAACTGGGAAAATGTTCGTTTTGGCAGGTCTGCTCCCTGAAAGAGATCTATTTTTTGTATCGGTCAGTTCTTTTGAAGGTTTTTCCAGAGTCTTTCACTTGGTCAGTACTCGCGATTTCAAGATCCACACCGGACTTAGTCCTCCTCTTTATTGGGTCTGCTAGTTCCAAGCAATTTTAATTTTTTATACAAGAAGAGGTATTTATGAATATACGTTTATTTTCTATGGCCGTATTGGTTTCTGCACTTCCGCTTTTTGCGTCCGAGCTTTCTTTGAATAAGGGAGATTTTATTTCTGCCGAAAGGGTCACTCGAAGCGGTGAGACGATCGTCAGCGTAAAGCTGAGCAAATCTGGAAAGGCAAAATTTAAAAAACTCAATGCCAGCTCCGTGAATAAGGAAATTCACGCCGAGATTGCCGGAGTGGAGTCGAACTTTAAACTAAGGGTGCCGATCACAGGTGCTGGGCTGGAAATGGGGCCATATTCGGAGAACGATGCTGTCAAAGTCGTCACGGAGATCAATAAGAGGTAGTACTTTTCGTGGAGGTGGTGGTTCTGCCACCACTTCTGCGAGAAGCAACCTTCAGGCGCAAACTCTGCTTATCGATTAATTCGATCTTTTTGATTTCGGAGTGATTTTTGATATAGAGGGTGACAAGACTCGGTCCTATCGCTGTCACATAGGTGGAGTCTTCGATAATGGCACTCATGGATTCATCAATCCCGATCCCATTTAAAGTCGGGAAGGCCTCGAGCGCTTGTAGCAATCGTTCCTCGCGTCCGCGCACCAGAAAATGCTGGTCGACAATCAAGCCGGCCAATAATCCCAGACCTTCGCTTGTTTCAGCACGATTTCCGGTAAGCATCGGATTGGTTTGAATGGCGGTCCCGGCACTCGTTCCTGCCACGGGAACACCTTTTTGGTAAAGGTCTTGGAGCAAGGGTTTGGCGTGGCTTTGAAAGATTCTTTGCATGATTTTATTTTGATCTCCGCCCGGAAAATAGATTCCTCCTGCCCGAGCGAGCGCTCGATAATTCTCAGGCGTAAAAACTTCTTTGCAAAAGCACTGAATGTCATGAGCACCAAGCTTTTCCAGCTCGGATCTAATATCTTCGAAACTTTCCTCCGGATAAGAGGTGCCCCAGGGCAAGACATAGATCGGGCCGGGTTGCAGTTTTTGAATAAAATAGCTCAAGGCCGCTTTGGGATGCTCACCACCACCGATCAGCACGAGTGTGGCGGCGTGGAGATTACAAGAAAATAACAAAAGCAAAAATATTTTTTTCACACGCACAGGGTATCGAGGGAGCTTAGAAAAAACAAGGGCCCTTGCCTCGCACGCCAAAAAGGTACAACCCAAAGGTGATCGCGAGAGTGAAAACGGCTGAAGCCCAGCTGATAAATTGGATGAAACTTCCCAAAGTGATCCAGGCATCGCTCAGTCCGAAGTACATCAGGTAGAGACACGCACCCGCGTTGCTCATGATGCCTACCCATATGGGGCCCATGGCCCGGTCCCCCTTAAGCGAGGACTTGAGTCCGAAGAAGTAGCAGAGGCAAAGGGCAAGATAGGCCCATCCGAGCATACGGGCAAACATGATACTTTGCAGGTTGATTAAGCCTGCGGACTCCAGCATCGATGCGGGCATCAAAATCAGCGGCAGACACCAGAAAATTAAAGTGGCGGAGATTTTGATGATAAATATTTTGGAAAGGGTGTTCATAGAATAGATTTCCTGTGGATCAGAGTATCTTACGTTAATGAAAAAAAAATGGCAAAATGAACGTCAGCTTCGATTTTGAGGCAAGATAAAAGGATATTATGATAACCACCGCAAATCTTCTCTCAATGATTGGCAATACTCCTCTCCTTGAAGTCACTCATCTTGATACAGGCCTGTGCAAGCTTTTTTTGAAGCTCGAGTGCAATAACCCCGGGGGTTCCATCAAGGACAGAGTGGGATTATTCATGATTACGCAGGCCGAAAAAGAGGGAAAACTAAAACCTGGCTTTACCATTATAGAGGCCACCGCCGGAAATACGGGGATTGGTCTTGCTCTGGTTGCCTCTCAACGCGGCTATCCTCTGATTCTTGTTATCCCCGATAAAATGAGCCAAGAAAAAATTAACCACCTCCGCGCCCTTGGAGCAAAGATTGTGATGACCAGGTCGGATGTGGAAAAGGGACATCCTGAATACTATCAGGATCTAGCGGAAAAAATCGCCCGTGAAACGCCCAATAGCTTTTACGCCAACCAGTTTAATAATCCCGCCAATCCCCTTGCTCATGAGATGACCACGGCGCCTGAGATTTGGGAACAAATGGGTCATAAGGTGGATGCGGTTGTTTGTGGCGTTGGCTCAGGCGGAACACTGACAGGGATGAGTCGCTTTTTCTCAAAAGTTTCTCCAAATACCGAGTTAGTTTTGGCCGATCCTCAAGGGTCCATATTGGCCGATTATGTTAAGAAAGGAACACTTGGGACTGCCGGCTCATGGTTTGTCGAAGGAATCGGGGAGGATTTTATTCCGTCCATTACCGATCTCTCTCGCACTAAAAATGCTTATTCCATTAATGACCAGGAAAGTTTTTCGACCTGTCGTGAGCTGCTTGCGAAGGAAGGAGTCCTGGCCGGCTCTTCGACCGGAACGCTTCTGGCGGCCGCTCTTCGCTATTGTCGAGAAAGTAAAACTGCCAAAAGAGTCGTCACCTTGGTCTGCGACACGGGAAATAAATATCTTTCAAAGATGTATAACAACTATTGGTTGATGGATCATGGCCTATTGCCAGGAAACAAATATCACGATCTTCGTGATTTGGTGACGAGAACGCAGGAAACCAATTCCATAACCTCAATTCATCCAGATGATACTTTACTCGTGGCCCATTCTCGAATGCGTATTTATGAATATTCTCAGCTACCTGTCATTGAAGATAATAATGTTATTGGTGTGATTGACGAGTTTGATCTTCTGTCTGCCATCCACAGTGGAAAAGGGTTCGAAGAAAAAGTTCGCACCGTTATGGCTCATAACCTGGTAAAAATTCAATCAGACAAAAAAGCCAGTGATATTTTTAACATTCTTGAGAAAGGCATGGTGGTTCTCCTTTTTCATAAGGATGCTTTCTTTGGCATGATCACGCGAACGGATCTCTTGAATTACTTAAGAAAAAATCCTAAAGAAAAAATCTGAAGTGCGCCGCGTGGCGCAGAAAATGTATCCGGTGGGTTGTAACCCCGTTTTCCTTTGAGTTAAGTTGCCCCTGTTTTTAACCGGAGGGGGCGACATGAAACTATTTTTGCTAACCAGTCTTTTATTTGCTTTTACTCTGACTTCAGAGGCCCAGAGCACCTGTCGCGTGGACCTGCTTGAACGAGGCTACCCAGTGCAGTCGTTCTTTGCCTATGCCCCTGGGGATATGCACTGTCGAGACGCCCTAAGAGATTGTAATCGCGAGCGAATCTTGCGAAATCTGGGGAGCAGCGCTCAGTGTGTCTCTTCCAATGGAGGCGGTGGCGCACCTCCTGTCATTAGACCTATTCCAGGACCAATTCCTGGGCCCAACCCATATCCAAACCCGAACCCGAACCCGTATCCAAATCCATACCCGAATCCTTACCCCAACCCATTGCCAGGGCCGCAAACGCTGCAAGTTGGAGATCGGGTTTTCCCATACTCATGGGACCATGAATATGGCGCTACTATTTTGTCCGCTAATCCATACCTTCGAGAGTACCGGGTGAAGTCGAATAAGAGCGGCGACGTCTATACTTTCGCCGAGAGTGAGCTCGGTCTTCCGGCCGGATGCTTAGATAGATTTTGTGTCGGAGATAAAGTTTTTCCCGAGAGCTGGGATCATATTTACGGTGGAAACGTTCTTGCCGTCTTCTTGGCCAAAGGACAGCTTCTTATCAAATCCAATAAATCGGGTGACCTCTACAAAATGAATCCATCAGGTTTGGCGGTTGGGAGCGGTTGTTTAGAGTATTTGTGTGTGGGGCAGACTGTTTACCCGCGCTCCTGGGATCATTCTTATGGTGGAAACATCATCGCCATTAACCCGGCATCACGCTTGTTCACAGTTAAATCCAACAAGAGCGGTGACGTTTATAAATTTTCCATTACTGATCTTTAATCTCTCTCATTTAGCGTGCTGGAACTTTCCACCTAAATGAGGTTTAATACGATCATGCAATGGATCGCTACTTGCCCACACGAAACAGTTGATGTGCTCGCGTCTGAACTTCACGCATTGGGGGTTCAGGAGCAGAACAAGTTTTATCGCGGAATCATGTTTGACTGCGATCTGGAGACTGCCTACCGCGCCCATTTACTTCTGCGTACCGCAAGCCGTATCCAGCGGGTGGTGGCCAAGTTCGAACTTTCCGATTTGGCCACGCTTCAGACGGCACTGAAAAAAATTTTCTGGCCAAACTGGCTACGCAATCAACGGGCCTTCACGGTCACACCGACTCTCGCCGATCTGAGTGCGCAAAAGCTCGATGAAGCGGCAATTGTGACGGCGGTAGTTCAGTCGGTTCAAAAGAGCGCATTTGAAAAGGCCCCGCCGAAATTTAACCCCGAAGCTGACAACCCCATCACGATCGTTCTTTTTATTCGCGATGGTAGCTGTGTGCTGGGGATCGATACCGCCGGCCGGGCCCTTCATAAACGTGGTTGGCGGACACAGGGGCATCCTGCCGTTTTGAAAGAAACGCTGGCGGCCTCCATTCTCATGCTGGCCGGTTATACGGGCGATGAACCCTTGGTCGAACCCATGTGTGGCTCAGGCACGATCGCCATTGAGGCGGCCTATCTTGCCCTTAATAAGGCCCCCCTCATTCATCGCGGGAAGGATGATTTCTCGCTTGAGCATCTGGCCGGTTTTGATCGTCCTTTATGGCGTCGAGTGGGAGATCAGCTGCGCGCCCAAAAAAAATCGGCCTTGGCCGCGCCTATCTATGCCTCCGACATTAAATCCGAATTTATCGAGGTGGCCCGCGCCAGCGCCTTGCGGGCACGAGTGGAAAAATACATTAATTTTTCAGTGACACCCTTTCAGGATTTAGTGCCTCCCGCTCCACGGGGAGTTCTTGTCGCCAATCTCCCTTACGGTGAGCGAATCGGGGGCGGCACCATTGATCAGCTATACCGGGAAGTCGGGGGCGTTATCAAGCAACGTTTTTCCGCGTGGCGCGTGGCCTTGCTGGTTCCAAGTGAAGCGCCCATTCATTTGCTGGCGCTCAAGGCGACCAAAGAAATTTCTTTGCGAAATGGGGCGTTGCCTGTGAAGCTGCTTATGGTGGAGAGATAACTAAATATCACTTTGAACGGTGATGGATCTTATATCTTTTTCACACCCACAAATTTTTAATAAACATGGGATAATCCCATGGATCAATCATGAGCACGCCTTATGACATGAAAAAAAGGCTGGAGCATTATTCTGCCTTCACGGGCATCTTTACAATTGGAGTAGGTTTACTCGTTGTCGTAGGATGGCTTTTCAACATTGGCACACTTAAGAGTATCTTGCCAAACTTGGTCGAGATGAAATTCAACACGGCCTTGCTCTATATTGCCACAGGACTTTCTCTTCTATTAGTTCAAAAAAAATCATCCCCATGGATGATTTACCTCTTGTCAGGAGGGGGAATCCTTGTGGCCGCCCTTACCGGACTACAGGATATTCTTCCTGTCGATTTCGGAATCGATCAGTTTTTTATTCAAGAACCCGTGGATGCGATTTATACTGTAAGCCCAGGGAGGATGTCCCTTCTTACTGCGATCAGTTTTATCGTTCTCAATATAGCTCTTCTTTGTCATCTCTCTAAAAGGACAAAGGAACTTTATCTCATTGAAATAGCGGCGGTGCTAAGCGCACTGCTTTCTTACTTTAACATTATTGGCTATCTGCTCAGCATTAAATTCTTAACTGTGTTGAATCTTAAGATGACGTCCATGGCATTAAATACCGCCATTTTATTTTTCTTTCTTGGCCCCGCGGTTTTGTTTCTTCACAGCGATAGACAGGTGGTAGAGCTGGTTTGTTCCCCTAAAATATCTGGAAAAATAATTCGGCGGCTACTTCCGTTCGCTATCGTCGTTTCGGCATCTCTTAATTTTATGCATGTTTACATTGTGAGATCTGGGATTCTTCCGCAAGACATCGCGAATTCTTTTTATATCATTTTAAACATAATTTATGTTTGCATTTTTTTCGCAATCCTTATCTATGATCTTGTAAGAGCGGAACAACAACAACAGCGATCGGAGGAAGAGCTCGAGATTCTCTTCGTTCGAGAGAAAAAAGCGCTTATAGAAGCGGAAAATGCCAATCGAGCGAAAGACCTGTTTCTGGCGACACTTTCGCACGAGCTTCGAACACCCTTGACTGCAATTTTGGGCTGGGCCCAATTGATCGCTGGGGGAAGCTTGGATCGAGAGAAGACTAAACAGGCAGCCGCGATCATTCAACAAAGCGCTCGGACTCAAGGACAACTGATCAATGATCTCTTGGATATCTCTCGTATCATTATGGGAAAGTTCGCATTGGAAAAGAAGTTCATTGCCCCATCATCTTTCATTCAAGCGGCGATCGATGCAGTTTCTCCCATGGCCGAGGCGAAAGCAATTGAGATCAACACCCAACTTGCAGAGATGACCGAGACAATCTTGGGCGATCCTGTCAGGCTTCAGCAGGCCATTTGGAATTTATTAACCAACGCGATCAAATTCTCAGGTGAAAAGTCAAAAATTGAAGTTCGCTCTCACATTATTAAGCACAGTGAGGGTAGGTCGGTGCGGATTGAGGTCGTGGATCACGGGCAAGGCATTTCGCCAGAGTTTATGCCCCTTCTTTTTGAGTCTTTCAGCCAGGCAGATAGCTCCAGCATTAGAAAGCACGGTGGCCTTGGGCTCGGGCTTTCAATAGTAAAGAGTATCGTGGAATTGCACGGCGGGACAGTCACAGTTGAAAGCCCCGGGGTTGGAAAAGGGGCCACCTTCACGATAACGTTGCCACTACAGGACAATGTACAAGTTCCATTTAGCTTCGCCTATCGATCAGATTTTGACGTTAAACTCACTGGGATTCGTGTCCTCCTTGTGGATGACGATGTCCCTACTTGCCAGGCGTTAAAGGCCTTTTTAAAATCCTTGGAAGCCGAGGTGACTTCTGCCTCATCGGCTGTAGAAGCTTTGAAGATATTTTCAAAGATAAAACCGCATATTCTAGTAAGTGACATCGCCATGCCTGGGGAAGATGGCTACAGTTTGATAAAAAAAATCAGAGCGTTGCCTGATGCCGAGGGAGGAAACATCCCGGCCATTGCAATTACGGCCTTCGCAGGTGCAGATGACGTCAAGCTGGCCCACTTAGCGGGGTTTCAAATCCATCTCGCGAAACCAGTGGACGGCGACAGATTGGCGACGGAGATCTTTAAATTTTTAAGACAAAACTTGCTTACAAATAACAAGACAGCATCTTAGTTCTTCTGACACTCTTTCATACCTTCAAGTCCATCAAAATCAGCGGGATCGAGTCTGATGGCAATGGCAAACTCGGCACAGGCATTGGTACGATCTTCGCGAATCACAAGTATCTTGCCAAAAAATGAATGGGCCGCGGCCAAGGTATTATCGTAGGCAAGGGCCTTTCCAACTTCTTCAGCGGCCCTCTCAACCATATTACGCTTGAGCAGGGTGCGCGCCAGATTCAACCGCCTTTCCGCTTTAACTCGGTTTTCGTTGACCTCATCCTGGACAGGATTAATCACAGCATCCAATTCATCCTTTGAGATTTCTCCAAGGCGATAACGGATTTGGGCGCGAACAACATCAATAAAATTGACGGAGGCAAAATGGCGATAGTCGAGAAGGATACCGTTTGAATCAAAAACCCCGACTTCAGGGTGAAGAATGACTCCGAAATATCCAACTACGTTATCTTGATGGTCAATCAGAATGGGCATCTTTAAACCACTCTCTTTCACAAAGCTGTTGATGTCTTGAGGCGAGTATCTATCCGAGATTACCGCCACGATTCGAACATTCTTGCCGGCCAACCCCGGTTCAAGGGTGGTCGCCAATGCCGCGGCAACATCTTTCGAATGAACCTGATTAGGGCGAAGGAAAAAGACAACGTTAACTTTTACCGAATCACTTAATAAGGGTGCAGTTCCTCCGACGGAAGTCGGCAAGCTAAAGTTTTCAGACCGATCACCTGGCTTCAAGTATGAAAAGGCGTCAGTCAGGCCCGTGGAGCAAAGGATTAATGTGAGTATGAACCATCTCATCTTCATCTTAGTCCTTATCTACGATATTCCCGTGTCGTATGGCAAGTTTTGGCACAGCGACCACCCTGGGGAAGTTGCTCATAATGGATTTTCAAAACCCAGCCGCGATTACCGTAAGGTACACCGTCGCGAATGTTGTGGGGTTGTTCCGCTGCGTGAACTTCATGGCAGGCGCGGCAGGTTCGACCCCTTCCATCTTCTCTGTTTACATGCAGAAAATGCAGGTTTTTATCGCCATTTCGAAAGCCGGTCAAATTGGTCGTTTCCGGTTCGGTAACAATGGTGGAATCATGGCAGGTGAAGCAAAGAGCGTAGTTACTTTCCTCGAAGGGGGAATAAAAGGTGGCGGGAAAAGGTTCGACGAGCAGACGGAAATTTTTGCTTCCATGGGTCTGGTGACAAGCACTACAGTCTTTTTCGGCCACGGGAGCATGAACATAGGGCCTGGATTCAATCAACTCTTTAATGTTGGCAAGCCTTTTGCCATTATGATCAACCAGGGTGTTCGTGTTGTGGCAGTTCACACAGAGATCATAGGGCAAGCCATTCAGCAGTTTCTCAACTTTGGAGGCGTGAGGATTGTGACAATTTAAACAACTCTTTCCTACCTCGACGGCACCGTGCTTGGTTTCGGAGTTGGCAATGATGTTTCCAATCTGAGTATGGCAGCGTGTGCAAAGCGCGGGAACTGAGGCGCGAAGAAAACGAGAACTATTTCCGTTATGGGGGTTATGACAGTTGGTACAGCTGGTTTGCATGGCCTTGTGGAGGTGCTTTCCAGAAAACCCGTCGTGGCAGGTCATACAGACACTATTAACATCCGGTTGATTAAGAGGTCCCGGGCTATTTTCATCGTCTCGCTGGTGGCACAAGCTACAAACGCGATCACCGTAAGGAGCATGTTCAAATTTAGCATCAGGAATGGGGGCGACGGAGGCATACGAAAGGGTTCCGAAAAATGCCGATCCAATAATCATGCTCACGACGCTCGATAAAAATCTTGCCATTGCTCTTACCCCTGTTATCGAATGAATACCTATATTCGCCGAACACTAACACGGCGGAAATAGGTGCTCTAGCAAAGAGTATGGGATGGTAAAAAATTACAGGGTTAAGGTCGAAAATGATGAAAAGTGGAATTGTTAAGGGCAAAGTTCAAGGCGTGATGTTTCGCCAGACCTTCATTCGTGCCCTCTTGAAGCGCCAGCTTTTGGGCGGCGTGAGCAACGACCCCCGTGAGCATGACCGAGTTAGTTTTACCATTCAAGGTGACGAGCAAAAAATTTCAGAAGTATTGGAACGGCTCATAAGTGTTGTCCCACTCAATTCATGGGGTGCTAGCGTGACGCACCTGGAACTCTTGGGTGCCGCGATTCCGATTGAACAGCACCAGGTGACAACCGCCAATGTGGATAATTTTCGCTGGACTCAAAGTGTTGAATTCTACCTGTGAAAAATATAACTTAATTCTGGAATATTTTTAATTTTGTCCCGGGCCGAAGCGCCATTCTTGCTGATGATGTTAATATCAAAACCGAGATTGTTTAAAACTCTGAGATTGTTTTCAGCTATTTCGAAATATCTCCGATTGCTACTGAGATACTCCCTTTCCAGATTGGTGTGAAGAATAAACTTGGTTAAGACATTTTCTCCCTCGGGATTCAAAAGGTTGATTTTTGCGCCCCTTTGGATGAAATAGCGAAAATAATAATCATCGAATTCGTCTAGTCCTGTGGAGGTTGGAATTCCGAGATTAAAAAGACAATTTTCCCCTTTGTCATCCAAGGCATTTATATCCTCGCCTTTGGCCAAGAAAACATCGAGTTTGTCTCCCGAAACTAAGCGGGTAGGGTGGGTGAAGAAATCACTTCTAAGCATCACTCGATCGAGATAATGAAAGCCAAAAAAAACACAAAGGAAAAAAGCAAAGAGGGCGGAAAAAGCTAATAAGAAATTTCTTTTTAAGTTTGGTCCCTTAAGAATGCTAAGTAGTCTTAATGTCGCTTTTTCTGTTCTGGTCGCCATATTTTCCGATCAATTCTAAAGGGTGTTTTATAAGATGGAAAGGTGAAAGGAACTTCTTTCAGAAGCGCGAAAAATCTCATAGCATTAGGGAATGTACGAACTCAGGCCCTATCAAAAAAGCGCAGTGGACAAAACCATCGCTTACTTCCAGCGAAAACGAGATCCCGCCGTTGTGGTACTACCAACCGGCGCGGGGAAAAGTTTGGTCATTGCCGAGCTGGCGAAAATTGCCAAAGGGCGCGTATTGGTGTTGGCCCACGTCAAAGAATTGGTGGAGCAAAATCATGATAAATTCTCAAGCTATGGTCTTGAGGCCGGAATTTATTCGGCAGGCCTTAATAAAAAAGACACTGCACAAAAAGTAATTTTCGGCAGTATCCAATCCATCGCTCGCGCTGATACCGAGATCTTGCAAGGCTTTACCCTGCTTATTATTGATGAATGCCACCGCGTGAATATGGAGGAAGAAACCCAGTATGCCGCCGTGATCAAAACGCTAAGTCAGAGCAATCCCAATATTTGCATCTTAGGGCTGACCGCGACGCCCTATCGACTCGGACTTGGTTGGATTTATGAATATAATCAAAGCGGCGAAATCAAGACCCAAGAGAAACGATTTTTCAAACAATGTGTTTATGAATTGCCGTTGAGTTACATGATCCAAAACAAATATCTCACTCAGCCGGTCAAAATTCATATCCCCGTGACGTGCTATGATTTTTCCGAGCTGACAGACAAAGGCCGGATGTACACTCTGCAGGAGGTGGAAGACCTGATCAAGCAGCAAAAAAGACTTACGCCTCTGATAATCAAAAATATTGTTGATATCACCGAAAGTTATCATCGCAATGGCGTCATGATTTTTAGTAGTACCGTCAATCATGCCACGGAAATTTTGAGCTATCTTCCCGAGGGGCAGGCGCGCCTGGTGGTTGGCGACACCGAAGTCAGTGAGCGCGATAAAATTATCGGAGATTTCAAGCAAAAAAAAATCAAATACCTGGTGAATGTTTCAGTTCTGACCACCGGCTTTGATGCGCCTCATGTGGACGTCATTGCCATTTTACGCCCGACTGAATCGGCGGGACTGTATCAACAGATTATTGGAAGGGGGCTGCGCCAATCTCCCGGCAAGCAGGATTGCCTGATTCTCGATTACGCCGGCATGGGGCACGATATTTATAGTCCGGAAATTGGTGAGAAAAAACCTAAGGAAGAATCGGTGGCGGTTCTCGTGACTTGTCCAAAATGTGGTTTTGCCAACAGCTTCTGGGGTGTCTTGGATCAGGACAATGAAGTGGTGGAGCATTTCGGCCGAAAGTGCCGTGGGGCCGAGCAAAATCCCAAGACGCTGGAAATCACACCCTGCGGTTACCGTTTTCGCTTCAAATTATGCAACTCCTGTGGCGCCGAAAATGATCTCACGGCCAGAAAATGCACGGAATGCCAAGTCGAATTGATTGATGCCGAGGCCAAGCTTAAGCAGGCGAAGCTCTCGAAGAATGCCCATGTGCTACAACCTGATTCGGTGGAATATCTTGTGAGAACGGATAAGTTCGGGAATCCTTTTTTAGAGATAAAATACTATGACTATGATTCGAAATATCTCTCGGAGGTCCATTTCATGGGCAATTCAACCAACATAAAAAAATTCCATATCAATTTTTTAAGGTCGCACATGAAAAGACCTGAGCGCCCGCTCCCGATCAAAAATCCCAATGATGTCATAGAGGCACAAAGGCACTTTCGCACGCCTTCATTTGTCATAGCCAGAAAACAGGAAAAGTTCTGGAAGATCACGGAGAAGATCTTTTCAGAGGAATTGTAATTGATTCAAGCTTGCGTGATCTATGGAAGGGTCTTCGACACTTTGATCATTGGGCCCGGTGTCTTCCATCATTTTTCATTCATATAAAAATTGTGAAGATGTAAGCCTTAATAAAGTAATATTTATGAAAAGGTTTTGTATGAAAAAAGATAGATTATTCAGAATTTCAATCGGGATGGTGGTAATCTTCGTGTGCTGCGCAGGTTTTGGTCGGCAAAATGGACCAAGTGTGCAAGCGCTGATTCTCGAAGGTCTAAAACAAAATAGGCCTTTTGTCGCTAATGAGATTTTGGTTCAATTTCGTGCTGATACCAATGATACGGAAAAAAAGAGAGTGCGAGAACTTATTGGTAGCAGTAAAAAAGATGATATCGCCAAAGGGAAAAATGGTGCAGATCTCGAACTCATGACTTTAGCAAAAGCGCAAAGTCTGCGCGCCGTCATCAATAATCTTTTTCAAGAAAAATCCATTGAGTTTGCAGAACCAAACTGGATCGTGCATCATACAGACATATCAAATGATCCTTATTTTACCAATGGAAGTTTGTGGGGGATGTACGGCGACAATACCAGTCCTGCCAATCAGTTCGGCAGCCGGGCCTCAGAAGCATGGGCCACCAGTGCCGATTGCAGTGATGTTGTTGTCGGTATTATTGATGAAGGTTATATGTACACCCATCCTGACCTGGCCGCGAACGCTTACAAAAACCCAGGAGAAATTGCCGGTAATGGAATTGACGATGATTCAAATGGTTATGTCGACGACGTTTACGGTTGGGACTTTGATAAGAAAGATAATAGTGTTTTTGATGGAGTTAAAGATGATCATGGAACACATGTCGCCGGGACGATTGGGGCCGTGGGTGGTAATTCACAGGGCGTGGCCGGCGTATGTTGGTCGGTAAAAATTTTAAGCGCAAAATTTCTTGGAAATCGCGGGGGCACGATAGCCAACGCCATTAAGGCCGTCGATTATTTCACAGCTTTCAAATTAAAAGGCCTGAATCTTGTCGCCACCAATAACTCTTGGGGAGGAGGAGGATACTCTCAGGGCCTGTATGCGACGATTCAGCGGGCAGCGGTGGCCGATCTTTTATTTATCGCAGCCGCTGGAAATGACGGACGCAATAATGACACTACGATCAGCTATCCTTCTGGGTATGATCTCGAAAATATTATCGCGGTCGCTGCCCTTACTTCAACTGGTGCTATGGCCAGCTACTCTAATTACGGTTCCCGCTCGGTTGACATCGCTGCGCCGGGATCGGGTATTTGGTCCACAATTCCGAAAAGTTCTTTCCACAGAACTGTGAGCGCTTATGCAAGTTATAGTGGCACATCGATGGCAACACCTCATGTGACCGGGGCTGCGGCTTTATATAAGGCGCGCAACCCCTCTGCCATTGCATCAGAGATTAAGGACGCGATACTTCACAGCGCGACGCCAACTCCTTCATTAAAAGGAAAGGTGTTAACCGAAGGTCGACTTAATGTGGAAACTTTTTAGTTTTGAGAATTAGACGAATGACTTATTGTTTTGCCCTGGCTTCATTGATAAAGGTACGCCATATCACGTCGGCAGGAGGAATCTTCAACTCAAGAGTACTCATCGCATTGCCTTGCTTTTTTTCCATTGTTCCTTTGTAATTAAATATCTCACGGCTTCTTTATTTTTACCTGGAAAATCATTTTCAAGAAATTCTTTTTCAAAGGTCATGCCTATTTTTTTCATCACACACTGTGAACCTATATTGAGCTTCATAGTTTTAGCAAAGATTGAATCTATGCCAAATTCCTGAAAGCCTTTATTGATCAAAGCTTTCGACATTTCTGTTGCGAATCCTTGTCTCCAAAATTTTTTTTTGAGCCGGTAGCCTAGTTCGATAATGCGGAGATCATCGGGATGTTGCTTGCAAGGCCGGAAGAGAAACCATCCCATAAACTCACCGCTGGATTTTTCAATCGCCAACCAAAATCCAAGGCGATGCTGATGTTTTTCATAGAGGGATAAAATTCTTTCAAGACCGGCCCTCGCCTCTTGAAGAGTTGAAGGCCGCCCGTCAGTTAAATAAGTCATGACAGCAGGGTCGCTATCTAAATCGAGCAGGTACCGCTCATCACCGGGTACCAGCTTTTTTAAGTAAATTCTTTCAGTCTCTAGGTATTTCTGTATCATGCTTCATCTATACATTTTGAAAATCAGGGCATTTCGATCACAATTTTACCACGGGCCTTGCCTTTTTCACTGGCGGCCAAGGCTTCTTTGGCTTGATCAAACGGGAAGGCGTGATCAATCACAACTTTGATCGCACCGCTTGCCATGTGCCCCGCGATCCACTCCACGTCAGCGCTGTTGGGTTTGACCCAAATCGTGCGTGCGGTTTTGGATGTGACCTGTCCTGTAAGGTAATGGTTCAGCGCAACCGATGGGGTAGGGAGCGTATTGATCATCACACCTTTCTGGGTGAGCACCTTTTTACATTCGCCGAAGCTTCGGTTTGAGACTGTATCAAAGATAATGTCCCAGTGATTGTTGGATTTGGTAAAATCGAGTTTGGTGTAATCAAGAACCGCATCGCAGCCAAACTGCAGGGCAATCGGCGCACTAGCGCGCTGCAAACGCCGGTAACTTGCGCGCTATAAATCTTGGCGATCTGGATAGCAAACATTCCCACGCCGCCCGAGGTGCCCTTATACTTTTGAGCTGGCCCTGATCTTTCCCAACGAGGACCTGGGCGTAAGCGCCCATTTCGCGAAAACCGGGAAAAGCAATGACACCATCGCCAGGTTTAAATCGGGTTACGTCGGCACCGATAGAGACGACTTCGCCTGAGCACTCGCTTCCCAAGATCTTGGGAAATTTCGAACCCGTGAAGAGTCGGGTGACGCCGCCAGAGCGCAGTTTCCAGTCCACTGGATTTACAGCTGCCGCGCGAACCCGAATAAGTACGTCGCGTGGTCCGCGCACGGTTGGGTCGGGCACCTCTTCAAGCGCGAGAACGTCATTAGATCCGAACCGGTGAAAAACAAGGGCCTTCATTTTTAAACTCCTGGGTGGCAAACTATATTCTATAAAAACTTGGTCGAGAATGAAATTTTTGTCGATAAAAATTACACAGTTTGGAGTTAGAGTTTGGTCCCATCGGGATTCCGTCATAATATGCAGGATTAATCTCTTGAATTATCCTGGAGTCGGTATGAAATCCTGCTTGCTTGTTATCTTGCTCTTTTCCTCTCAAGTTTTTGCTGATTTTGATTTTGGTGGAGGTCATAGCACTCCCTTCCCAAGCACTGAGCTTGCAGTTAAGTATTACGAAGAATCTCATGAGTTTCAAAATATTCAGGAAGTTGAGAAATATGCCACCGCTGGTGCAGGGCTACTCTTAACGGTTCTTCTGTCACTTAATGCCTGCCAGCTGTATAAATATAAACTTGAGGGCACTAACGATGATAAGCTTCCGGTCGCTCCTGGGCCCATGATGTTTGGATTCAAGGCCAAAGACAGCAAGATCGTCGAGATGTTCGAATATTTAAATCTTGATTCGATCTTCAGATTAAAATTTTATTGGAAGTATGTCGCGCGAAAATTTACCTGCATAAATGAAAAAGGTACTATCTGTGAGCATGAAAAAATGAAGTATGAATTGCGAACTATTAATGAACATGCTTACGATAATAAAACGAAACTTTTGATTATCAATACTCCCAAGGTCCCCGAATTATCATACTTCAAAAATACCTTCTACATTTGTCATTAATTCATTGATACCAGGAAATTCTCCCGACTTGACGACCTAAGGATCTGACGCCGCTGATTGTGCAGCTTGCACGATTGAAATGAACACTAAATCATGATTCAATATTGTCTAATAAGATATCAAGGATGCATTCTATGTTTAAATATCTATTTTTGCTATGCCTATCATTCCAAGTATACGCTTTGGAGCCACACAGGGACTTGAATCTTTTAATCAGCAAGCTAGTTAAATTGTCCGACGAAGCAAGTGCGAAGCTAGAAAGGAATTACTCTCTTCCTGAGGGGGAGAAGAACATTTTGGCAATTCTTAAAAAATTTGAAAAATTGGAAATAATTAATCACAATTCTTTTCACAGCGATTTAAAATCCAAATTCAAGACCTTCGAAAACCCTAAGAATCTTGCCAAGCCGACGGACGAAAGATTCTATCCCATTTTTAAAGAATATGATCTCCTACGAGCTTTAGCGGCTGGGATAAAAGATCAAAGTAATTCTAAGGAAATTCGAGGTAAAATTTATCAAGACATACTTACTTACCTCAAACAACAAATTCTGACAGAGGATCAGACCTTAGTCGAACTCGCGGTGTATTTTGAAATCCTGAAAACATTAACAGAGATTCCGGAGCTTCATTCACACGCTGAAAAGATTTCGAACTCTGCAAAAGAAATAGAATTCTTTATACAGAATCAAAAAAACATGATGAAGGACGACAATCCCATAATTTGGGCAACCGAATTAAAAAATACCTATTATGGGAAATCGAAATTGATCGAAGCTCTTTTTATGCTTGCGAACAATATCTAAGATCGTCCAGTGTTGAGACACGATGCTGAAAACTTTACATGATCAACCCCAGATCAGCGCTCCATTCGCCTGAGATTTTAAGAACACATTTACATTCAATCCCAATTGAGCGTACAAGCGCACCAACTATAACACTGGAGTATTTTATGCTGAAAAAAGGCTTGTTAATTATAGGTATGATTATTTCTCTTCCGACCTTTGCCGGTCTGAGTTCTCTCGACGTCGTGAAATCCGTCGTGAACAGCAAAGCGGTCAAAGAGCTGTCACTGGATGCCGCGGCCGAAGGTTATACTGATTTTGCCAAAGTTGAGAAGACGGCGACCTACCGTTGTCCAGGTTGTTTTGACTATTCCTTGACCTTTCGCCAGATGACTATGGGCGGGCATGTTGATTTAGTAAAAAAAGTCAGCACTCGTATGGTGAACTTTGCCAGTGGCGAGATTGAAGTTACAGCCAAATAATTTTTCCAGGTACGTGATACTTTTTTTTCCAGGTACGTGATACTTTTCGAGAGCAGAGCGATAACTGCGCTGCTCTGAAAAGGTATCACGTACATTGTGCGTAAAAAGGTATCACGTACATTGTGCGTACATTGTGGAAAGTTATTTTCCGGCAAGTTTCCTGCGAATCTTTTTCATCAACGCGCCGGTCTCGATCAAATCGCTAATGCGATAGTTGTGATTGGTTTGATCCATCATATCGTCAAGTGAATAGGCAAAACGATTTCTAAAGCTAATTTGAAATGCGAAGTTGGATGAACCGAGAGATGCTTTGGTCCACTCCACAACCGAGACGGGGTGATCAAACATGCTTGGGTCCATGACCATCAGTTGAATATTTTCATTCTGTGACACGGCCACTACGGGAGCCACGTGATAGCGCCAAGCCCAGTCATCATCGGGAAACGGGTCGAGATGTCCACTAATAAAAACCTTCCCGACTTTGATAAATCGCATTCCGGCCATTCTCGCCATTCGGTGAGCGCGCGCGAAACAGCCATCCTCGGTGTACCTGAAGGGAATCTTGTCATTGGCCTTAAATGTGTCAAACAGCTTCTGCGCCCGTGTTGGTGACAGTACGGTGAGTTTGATCTTGCCATCGAGCTTGGTAAGTTTTGCCGACACCTGGCGGATGTCTGTTTCCACCAACACTTTTGACATTTTGTCCTGATCGGCATGAAAGGAATCGAATTCTATCCACATCTCCGGAAGACTGATTGAGGCCTGGGCCTTGGTGGAAATAAAAAGCGCCAGAATAAGAATAGGTAAAACTCGATAAATCATGGGTCGTCATGCATCCACTTTGCTTATAATAATGCTTTTTTAATCGTGTCTATTTGATCTTGTCGTTGTTTGCGTTCCGCTTTTTGTTTTTCCAGGGCCGTCAATGCGTTTAGATTGAGGCAAACTTCTGATAGCCTCTCTATCACCAAGTTCTGCAGGAAGGTGCTACCGCGGCCTTGAACCCAGAAGTACTGAAGCTTGCCCTTGTCGTCGGTAGATTTAGAAATTAGGGTGATATTATTTCTGCGGATAAAGCACCTGTCTTTAATCCACGTCGCCTGAAACCCATTCAGGACATGCTTATTTTCGGCCCTCAACGTTTCGGCGCTGACATATCTGTTGCCGAGACATAAGGAATCGCCCAGTTCTTGAAAGGTTTCACATGCCCCCCAAGAGTGAATTGGCATGAGCAGAATCAATAGTAACAGCTTCTTCATATTATTGCGTAGTTATGCGGCTATTTTAAATTTGAGTCAAATTGATGTGTAAGGCTTACAGATTGACCGTGATGGGGTTGGGTATTAAGACGGAATTCCTGTGGGTTGCAGGGCCCGGTACAAGCTACTCTCGCGCATCACCAGTTTATTCGATAGAGAAAAAGCCCATTAGGGGAGGCGACTTTCCATAACTGCTTTGCCTTCTTAGGGCCATCGAGCAAGGTAAAGAATTCTTCAGTTGATATTTTACCACTACCAACCATCCAAAGCGCACTCACAATATGTCTTATCATCTGCTTCAGGAATCCATTCGCTTCGATTTTTAACTGATAACAATGGCGAACAACTTTTGGAATCCGAAATAACTCAAAATCAGAAAAAAGTTCGTGAGGATCGACTGTTGATAGCTCGCAAAAAGAAATATTTCTGACTGTGCTTTTCACATTGCTTCCGCTTGAATAAAAATTGCAAAAGTCATGAGTTCCTACAAACGCACGGGTACATTTCGTCATTGCCTCGAGATTTAGATTATGTGAAATATTTGCAATAAACTGGCCATCTTCTTTTGAAACTTGTGTCTTGTTGGTAAAAAAATAACGATATTCCTTGGAAATAGCTTCGGTCGCCGGCCTAAAAATTCCCTCGCAAGGTTCAATGTCAATGCATCTAACCTGAGATGAAAGCTCTTTATTGAATATTTCTAAAAACGAAGAAAAATTAATCGGATTTTCGCAGCTGATTTTTACGACCTGATCCAAAGCATGAACACCGGTATCTGTTCTTGATGCTCCCATGGTCGTGAATTTCCCATCAATCAACTTTGAAAGGGCGCTATTAAATTCGCCTTGGACTGTTTGAATTCCATTTTGCCACTGAAATCCAGCGTAATTTGTACCTTCGTATTGTATCTTCGTTTTATAGTAATACATTTTTGTTCTGACTTTAAGTCGTCGCGATCAGCAGCTCCTCGCCACTCGAAGGGCGAAGGCCGTCTGTTCTTCCGGCAAAATAGCGTGGGGTCATACTCGCCGTTGACAGATGCTCAACCTGCATAAATCCGATTTCATGGGCGAGTGTCAACATTTCCTCGGGAGAGAAAAAGCTGATGAAAGGCGTTCCCGATGCTTGCGCGCCTTTCAGCGACCGCTCGTAACCTGGCCGGTCTTCAGGATCAACCAGATCAAGCGGTAACATGAACGTCATGATAAACTTGGAACTCGGGGCGAGATTTGCCATCTGACGTAAAGTATCCTTTATCGCGGCATGGGTGAGATACATGCTCACACCGATGGAGGTGACAATGGCGGGGCGCTTCGAATCAAATCCTGCCGCGAGAAGTTGCCCCCACCAAGATGCACCTGATTCGAAGTCCATAGGAACAAATCGCAGCCATGCAGGAATTGGTAGACCAAGCTCAATTAAGCGCTGACGCTTCCAGGCTTGAGTGTCGGGTTTGTCGATTTCAAAAACGCGCAGCTTGGAACCAATTTCCGGCCGTCGTTGGGCAAAGGTATCAAGGCCAGCTCCGAGAATCACATACTGGCCCACGCCGTGATTGACCAGTTCCGCGACGAGGTCTTCTATAAATCGAGCTCGCGCCACGATCGAAGCGCGAAAAGGGGCCGTCCCCTGTGGGTGCATGTCGGGACGGTTGCGCCACCCCTCATCGGGTGCAACGAGCTTGAGGCCGATTTCATCTTCAAGCACATGAGGCCGAGCATCGACCTGAACATGCATCGCTCGCCACAGAGCAACCCGAACCGCGGTGCTATCTGGCATAATAGTTTGTCTCTTCTCCATGGTATGACTCCCTCAAGACGCGAATGATGTTTTAAATTTTATCTAGGGTAGTCTAGCGACCTATTTTTATCCCAGCAACCTGAGTCGTGTAGTAATTAATTTTTTTGACTCAAAGAACAATACTTGGAATAAAACTGAAGTTCCTATGATAGAATCAAACTATCGTAAGATTAAGTTTATTGCGGAGACGATTTGATTAAGCAAGAAAAACTACAACCAGATGTACTTTTAAAACTTCCAAGACTCTGCTTCCCGGGGTCTGTCTTAATAATAGACACAATGGAACAAATGAAAGATGCCTGTGACGCGCTTTCCAAAGCAACTGTCCTGGGATTTGACACTGAAACAAAACCTGCATTCCACAAGGGACAATATTTTCAAGTAGCACTCTTACAATTAGCAAATAATAATACGGTCTATCTTTTTCGCCTGAATAAAATCGGTCTTCCCCATGAGCTATTAAAAATTCTGTCATCGCCAGAAATTAAAAAAATTGGCATTGCCATAAAAGATGACATCAAAACACTTCGGGACAGAAGAGATTTTAGACCCGATGGCTTTGTCGAACTAACAGATCTAACAGTAGACAGAGGCATAGTTCCCAAAGGACTTAGAGATATTGCCGCCTTAGTTCTTCAAGGTAGAATATCAAAAAAGGCCAAAATTACTAATTGGGAAGCAAGATTCTTGAGTCCTGCTCAAATTGCCTATGCCGCGACGGATGCCTGGGCGCCTCTTGAAATATATTTAAAGCTTGTTTAGGCATATGGATTGTTACTGCCATTAGATGTAATAGACCGTTCCTTTGCCTGTCCCCTCTTTTTGAATTTGTTTTGAGTCAATCAGTTTAAAAAGATGAGACTTAACGGTATTTCTATTGGCCACGACAATTTTCACAATTTCAGCTAGGGATAGTTTTCCATGTTCTTTGAGCGCTACAATGATTTGCTCAGATAATTTGGGTAATGAGATTAAGGTTTTTTCTTTTTCAAGCTTTCTGAGAAGAGTATTTTTTTGCTTTGCCAAACACTCCAGAAAAAATTCGATCCATTTCACAAGATGAATGCTCGCGCCTTCGTTCTCGGTCTGTGCTCCTCGTAAACGGAGATAGTACTGATCCTTATTTTCCTCAATGACCCGTTCCAGGGAAGAATATGGGACATATTCGTAGTTCGTTTTAAGCAAAAGAAGTGTTGTGAGGGCCCTTGATAGCCTGCCATTGCCATCTTGAAATGGATGGATCGCTAGAAAATCAATAATAAATTTGGCGATTACAATAATTGGATGAGCATCTGACTCTAGAAGTGATTCGCTTAACCAGTGGCAGAGCTTCTCCATTTTAAAGGGCGTATCAAAGGGAGTTGCCGTCCGAAAAATAACGCCCAAACTTTTCCCGTCATGCCCATAGGCTTCTACATGATTATTCAGTTTTTTGTATTCCCCTCTGTGGCGCACATCTTTACTTGAAAACTTCAGGAGCACTTGATGAAGTTGCTTAATCGTATTTTCGTTAGGAGATATTTCGCGATAATTTTCAAAAATCATATTCATGGCTTCTGCATAGCCGGCCACTTCTTCTTCATCCCTATTTTTAAACGAGTTAATATCTAGGCCAGACAAGAGCGCCTTCACTGCGGAATCGCTTAAACGAACGCCTTCTATTCGTGTTGATGACGCCACAGATTCAATCGTGGCAATTTTTTTTAGTGATGTGAGTCTTTCTGGTGCGAGTTGCCCTAGGGAGAGCCAGCTCCCTTTAAACTCGTCAATTTCAGCGATGAGTCTGAGTATTTTTGGGCTGATGTTGAATTCTTTTTCGTGTAACTCCATACCCATAACTATATCCATAAATAGCCATAAAATCAAGTATTATGGATATATATGGCTATTTATATGGATAAACAGGGTATTGAGAAGCCGTTAGTACCCCATTTCAATGGGGGCGATTCTAATTTCGGCTCGGAAGTATTAGTAGATTATCGAAAAATGGTGGAGGTGGCGATAATACAACCAACGTCTTGTTTTCGTTGATTCTTACTATTCGGTTGTAGCCAAAATAGCCACGGCCTCGATTCCTTAAACGTCAGCACTACTTCGTGTAACGATTAGAGCTAGTTCATTTTATCATCAGACTACTCAAAATTGTAGCTATAATTTTAATCAATAAAGAAGCTCTTTCTAATCTCGACAACTTGGTGGTCACGGTTAAAAACAACCCATCGTTGATCGAAGTCAGATGTCCCCGAGTCCTGTTTGGTGTAATTCCAAAAACATATATCTTCACAATTTTCAGACATGTTCAATGGTTTCCCCATGAGAGATAAAACTTCTTCGGAGGTCATTCCTTTTGTAAGTTTACTGAAGTTTTCTTCTGAAAAATTTTGGGCCCATATTGTTCCTTCATCGATAGACCAAACGACTCGCCAAAAAGCATCATTAACCCCATAACCATAAGAGTACATATTTTTGAAAATACACCCAAGGAATAAAAGGAAAATAGCGATTGTAATTTTCAAGTTTTACCCTTTTTTGAAAAATTATTAAGAACTATTTTGTCTCTTTTACTTCTAATATATGGGTTTCCTTTCCGAGGAAATACTGGTCGTGCATTGTCAATCTCATGCCGACAGGTCATTAGTAACGTCGTTTCAAAATTCAGCCAGCCGTGACCACTAACGTCGTATGATTCAATTCTATGGGTCCGTCCGCTCTTTGTGTCAAGTATAACGGTAAGAGGTTCTCCCCATTTTTCATTAATGTACTTCACAACCTCACCAAAGTGTTTTTCGGAAACAGCAGTTTTTGAAATAACAGAAACTCTTAACCCTCTTCCATCTGAAAAAACTTCAGCTGTAGAAAAATCATACAATTTCCACCAGTCTTTATGCCCTTGAATGGCCTTTCCGTCTTTTCTCTTGAAAGCATCACAATCAATTCCCCTTGGAGTTTTATGTCCAGGAGGAAGAATTCTCGCAATGGGCCTGCCTGTCGTATCCGTTTCCAAGACCCATAAATCTGCGTTAGAGTAATTTTTGACAGATCCTTTAATCCCAAGTTTTTTCCAAAGTGATTTCAAAGACTGATATAACTCCATCTAGGCGGCCTTTAGAAAAATATCCAAGTAGGTTCTAATTTCTTTTTCCCAAAATTCTCGTAGTTTTTTATCTTGGGAAGTGATTGCCGTCATCATCTTCAAGACTGCTGTTTCTACAATTTGATAGGGTTTCATGTCTATCACTTCTGATATGGCCACCAGATCAAGCATCATATTTGGCTTGAATTGAATATTAACCTTTTTCTTATCTTTATCATTTAGAAATGAATCATAGATATGAGCATCAAGAAGGGAATCAAGTTTCGAGGAAAGGTTTTCATTAACATCCACAACATTGAGATAAACGGTTACCAAAAATCTCATCAGCACGGTTGAAGATATCCCAGGATAATCTTCCAAGAAATTATCAGCACATTTAATGAGATTGCTTGAAAAGGTGCACTGTACCTGGAATTTGTCTCTGCGATCCTTGTATACGCCCTCGAGCCAGTGCATGTAGGCCTTTTCAAAGTCATTGTCGCGTAGGTGGGCCCCGCAATCCTTGCAAATCTTAGTTTTATACTTAAACTTCAAGTCGAAAATTTCTTTTTCAATAATTTCTGTCGCTACTTTTTTATGTGTACATTCCATAAGTCACCCTACTTTTTAACGACCTTTAAGGCCGTTGATTTTTTAAAAGACTGAATCTCAACCCCTCTAGGGTCATGCTCCTCAAAAAAGAATCCCTTGAGATAGACATCCATACTTTTTCCCATAATAGAAAACTTGTCTTTCAACTTGAAAACCCATCTAAATCCAGTTTGACCATATTTGCCACTATCGCTTTCTCTGACAGACATTTCCGGATTCACATCTCTTGTTTCATCAATGCTATGTAGATAGCGGATAAAGATTTCTCGTGAAAAGTTTTCTGGCCTTTTTTCCCAGTACTCCAAGTCATTGAGTCCGGCATGCTTAAGCTTCTTAAGGAAATTTTCCGCTTTGTTCTCAATTAATTTCTTTAATTCTTCTTTATCCATAGTGGCCTTCTCTTACAGCGGTTGCTGTTCGAGTTTTATTATATACAGCAATTGCGGTATATCAAGTAATATTTACCGCGATTGCTGTATATTGTGGGTTCACGTTTAATTTCAACAGATTAGAACGAAGATATCAGACCGCGTAATGAATATGATACTTCTGCCTATTTTTATAGCTCTTCCAAGTTCTATTGATTGTTGAGTGGCCCATCCAGACACTTATGTTCTCCAGAGTATGGCCTCTTGAAAGCATGAGGTCCGTGAAGGCCTTCCTGCCGCCGTAAAGTGAAACAGTTTTACCGAAGTGGAACCGTAAAGATTTTACCAAAGGCCTGGTAAAATTATTGGCCTCCAAGATTTTAATTCCATGTTCCTGTTCTTGATAGAGAATTGGAATAGGTTTCCATCGATCTTCCTCAGATAGAGCGATCACTTTTGTTTGATAAACCCACAAAACCTTCCTTCCATTAAAATGGGTTTCAACTCGCCAGAGGTTTTCATCGTGAAGATTGTCAACTTCTTTAGGTCTAAGGCCAAACCAAACGGTCAAATGAATCCAATTATAGAGGTCCTCTCTCAGATTGTTCTTCTTGTGCTTCAAGGCCTCCACAGATATCGGCCCTGACACTTTATTGTGTGTTCTCGTTTTTTCAAAATAAGCCTCAATAATTCTCCGCTTTTCGTATCCCCCAGGTCTTGGTACTTGCAAAAAAGGCCGGCCCATTTTTTTGCAAATAAAAAATCCCCATAAATTAGCGAATTTTAAAATCTCATTCATATATCGAACACTCAATTGCCGATCCGTGAAATAATCATAGAAATCATAGAGATTGAAATACCATTCAGAAGGTTCTCCCTCAATCGCAAGAATCAGCTTTTGCGCCGCCCTCCACAACCGAAGGGCCCTGTTGCCATCATAGTTTCGATCCTTGGATAGAAAGGTTTTCGTGACAAATCTTTTTTCAAACTCAGAGACGAATTCTTCCGGCAGTTTAGATATAAACCTTTCTTGAAAATCTTTCTGCTTATCTAACTCTAATTTTATTCTTTCTTCTTGGGCCTTAGTTTGGTTTTGTGCATTTATCTGCTTCGCCCTTTCTCTCGCGTCTCCGAGGGTCATACTTTTATAAAAGCCAAGTGCTTTCCAGCGATCTTTTTCAATGTCCCAAGTTTTCTTGGGCTTTTTGGCCTTCGAGCTTTCCAATGTTCTGATGTGATCTTTTTTATAAGAAACAAATTGAATTTTCCACTTTGGTTCTTCTTTCTTCCAAGACAATGCCTTCACATAGTAGCTCATGGCCTCTCCTCCTTGAGAATTCGTGTTTGGGTCTATTGTAAAATGAAATGCGTCCACCACGTCCGAATCGGACGTGGTTTTCTCTGCTAACTAGTTGAAATTATTCAAGATCATGGTGGAATCGACCCGGGCGGAAAAATTTCCACGGCTTAACATGGCACTAAGCCACGATAAGCCGATTTTCAATTAGGATAACAATTTTTGATTTGAAGAGAATAGAAATCATAAGGAAGATTTCAAAATTTTAATTTCTTTTTCTAAAGATCATCAATCATAACTGTATTGATAAACAATCTCATCGGATCATCATCAAACTCAATAAACCCGAAATTCTTATAGAATGAAACCGCTGACGCATTCAGCGCATCGACAACAACGATTTTTATCGCTGATATTTTGCTCATCGTTCTAATTTGTTTGAGGGCTTGTACGAGGGTAATGGCCCCGTATCCTTGACCCTTATAGGTTTTATCCACTGCCAGTCGGCCAATCAATGTAGCAGGAACTTGCTTTACGGGAATGCCAAACTTTGAGGCCACTGATTCTTTTTGAACTGAATAGTTGCACGTTGAGTAATAACTAATTATCTTCTTTTTATCATGGTCGAAGAGGACATGGGTCTGACTGATATCGCCTTCGCTTTGTTTGCGCGCGTGTTTATGTAGGTAGTCATTTAAAGACGGCTCTTGGCAGTCGAAATCTTTACGGTATGTAGCTTGGTCTGATTTTTCGAGATCGAGAAGATCAGTAAGGTGAATAAAGGTCTCTATCTTCTACTCCTCGAATTTTTTTGAATGCGCCTTGAAAGCCTTTTTCAATTTTACGTTGGCCGTAGACGGCTTTGCTATTTCTTTTTCTACTTTTTCAAAATCCCGCTTACTCAGAAGCAGGGCCTGCATCTCTTGATGTTCAATAATGTCTTTCTTGGCCTTATCGAGAGCGGTGCTTACGAGATAGCTCGTTAAATCTTGTCCTGTGTATTCTGCCGCCATACGAATAATCTCTTTATTCTCAGAGCTAATTCTTAGCCCAATTGAATCTTGTTTTTTTACCGCTTCCATAAAGCTCCTCCGATAATGACCCATTATAACATGGATGCACTCTAGTAACAACGGTGTTGCAACCACGTTGTAATTATCGGTATTTACGGAGTGAACTTTAGGCGTAACTACTTGAAATCTAATAAGGCATACGGAGTTTTAACGCCCCGTATGCCATTTTATTAGGTTTTCATACCAAACAGACTCACCACATTCCCCATAACCTCCACCTCACTAGGCAGAATCTTGAGACAATCAGTGGCCCCTTTTTCGTCCACTCCGGCAACGCGGACGTAAAACTCCATGGTTTTCAAATCTCGCCAACCACAGATTTTCATCACAATCGCCGCAGGGGTTCCCTTGGCCAAAAGCTGAGTTGCAAAGCAGGCGCGGAGGGCATGGAACTTCACAACTGGAAGACCCACTCCCGCCAAGAACGCTTTGAGGACTAGTGCTTGCTCGCCTCGTTGCCACTCTGAAAACCGAGGAAGGACGCGCGTGGTATTTCTATCAAAAGATAAAAATAGCATTTTAAGCTCTGGCGACATTGGCACGTTTCTCCAATATCCCGCCTTGGTGCTTTTAATTTCGTCCGTCCTTTTGTTGTAGGATTTCGAGACACGAATGTTATTCGATTCAAAATCTACATCGGTCCATTCGAGTGCATACAGCTCGCCGGTGCGCATTCCTGTCAGCAGGGCCGAGGCCCAGATGGGATACCAGGGATGCTCCAACCTTTTGGCCTCATAAAGAAATTTTTTGATTTCTTCGATGGTCAAAATGTCGGGCACCTTCTCTGCCTTATGATGCAACTTAATGCCATAAACAGGGGAGGTGGTAATTCCCTTGATCATCCCTTCCTCAATTCCAAAGTTATAAACGACGTTTACCGTGTTCTTAACTTTCTTAATGAAGCTGACTGATTTTTCGGCGGCCATCATCTTTTTAACGAGATTGCGGCCATCGGCCTTGCCGATCTCGGAGGCAACACGTTTCACCCAATCATGGGTCCAGCGAAACAAGCTAGAGTAGTGATCGGCAATGGTCGCCGGATTGTATTCACCAAGGGGTCCGTTCACTGCTTCCACCTTCCAGCGTTCAATCACAGTTTCCCAAGAATCACATCGTCCTTCGAGTTCCATCAGCTTTTTGCCAAGCTCTTGGTTAATTCTATTCTCTTCTCGTCTTGCTAATGCCAGCGACTCTAAATCGGAGACAGTTCGTTGGACTCTTATCGTGCGGTCTTGCTTGCTTCTCGCATTCACATAGACCTGGTAAAGAGTCTTGCCGTCCTTTTCATAACTTTTGATGCCCATATTAACCTCCTACGGTTGTTGAGGTTTCAATTAGGCGATCAAGGTCGCTCCGCTTGAAGTAAAGCCGTCGTTTGAACTTCCTGGCCGTGATATGCCCTCGGCATACAGCGGTTCGTAAAGCGTTCGCCGACTTTCTCAAGTAAGTCGCAGCTTCATTAGTCGTCATCCAATATAAATTGTAAAAGAGCGTGGGGGATTTTTCCCTCACGGCACTATACTGAAGCGGTGTAACTTTGTAACTGGCGTCGATACTATTTATCACCAGGCCTCCTATCTACTTGTAAACCGTTTAGATCATATCTCCGTTCCACTCTGCATTGATGCATTTTTCATTTTTCCATTCTAAATCTAGGATTAAGGTTCGAAGTATGAATTCGGGATTGTACAATCTGATATGATTAAACCACTTGATTTTGTCCGGGCCAACGTCAGGTAAGAATTGATCTTTGATTCTGGTTACAAAGACTTCAAAATAATTCGACACACTGACGCCTCGATAATTTTCATCCTCTGGTTCCATTAGCACGACCTCATGCATACCACTGTCCTCATTTATCGAAATCCGCACATTGCAAACCGCATCCCTAAAAAATCTCCCTTTAGTTCTAAACTCCTGCTATATTAATAATCTTTTTCTTTTCAAGCTTTCCATATTCTGTTCTCCTTTTTTAATCGCAATCTCCGCCCTGGTATTTGACCTCACTCTCGAAACTACGTGGAGAGGGGGAGGTCAAATACCAGGGCGCTCTTATGCGAATGGTTTTAAATAGTTGTTCCCTGTAAAAAAATTGCTCTCAACCCCATTACCTCGGCATTACCCATGCATTACCTATGCATTGGATTTCCGAAAATCTTACTCAGACTCGTCATGCTTCCCCTGAAATAAACTGGTTCATTTTTTAAATCACACCTCCCTTTTGATAAGTCCTTGGTCAGCAAAAATAAAAACTTCTCCTTGATTAGTTCACCCCCTTGGTTAAAATATTCTTTGTAGGCATCGAAAATTGATTGCTTGTCTGTGATGTAAAGAATCTGGTTTACAACTTTTGAATCAGAGTAGGTCCGATAAATTTGCGTGACACGCTCCTGACTTTTTTGCGTAAGCTCGACCTCAATCGCCATCTTGAACGGACTTTTTAATGCTCCTACCAAGAGACAATCTGGCACACGTTCCAATAATGGAAAGGCATCCTTGATTTGAAAATCTAAGTAGACGTCCTTCACAAATGAGTACCCTGCAAAAAATCTGGCGACCTTAGAGACAATGGAATCGTGGAACCTTGTATCTCGATTGATGCCGAGGCCTCGTTCATTTTCGCCCAAGGCCTTCAGGCCATTCGGGGAGAGGTAAACGAATTTTTCATTGCTCCATGAGTTCGTGAAGCTATCAAGCAAGAGATTCTTCTCAAGCTTGGCCACAATTTTATAGAAGCCTGAAAAACTTCCCGAGTATTCCGAGGCCTCTTTTAACGCCTTCACGTCCAGAATTTTCCATCTCTTAAGCGGCATTAATAAATCAACGTAACTCGGTTTTATTTTTTCTAGGTATTCCACAATCACCTCCTTGCTTAAAAAATTGCTTGGGCACCATCGGCTTGTTTGTCTGCAACGTGCTCAAATTTTCCACCAAGCTCCCAGTTTCTAATATTGAGTAGGTCAACTCTTTTAGGTGAGCGTTGCAGAAGAACACACTGGCCTACTCGCAAATTTCGCAAGATATTACCATGCACCATAAATTCTTCTGCCTCGCGCACTGACCCTGCATCCCCTTTGCGATTATCTTCCATGACATGAGTCTTTTTATCAGATGTGACGGTGCCAAAGGTTCGAGCAAAAAATTCTGTATGGGCCGGCACGATCTGATTAAAGACAAACAGGTTGTTGGTGTTTTCAAATATCTGAGCGGTTAGGATTGGCGAGATGCGATCAATATCCGAAGGCCCTTGGGTTGCATAGGTAATCTCCATCCCGGCCTGACGGCATTTGTTTTGCAGATCAATGAATCCTTCATGGATGGTACTTGATAGCTCATCAAAGATAATGGAGGTAGGCCTGGCCTCGGGATTGTGTAGCCCAGGCACTTTGCCAATCAGAGAGTCCTTGGCGTGAGTGAGTAGGCCTCCAAAGAAAATTTTATTTAAGATTTGGCCACTTGAGCTGTGGCCCATTGATGAAATGCCAACGTAGATGCAGGCATCTTTAAGTCGAAGCCGATTAAAAGTCAGCACATCCCTCGACTCATTATTGAGAAGCGTACCGTAAGGACTCCTAGAGACCTTGCCCAATTGGTTGATGAGGCCTTTGATATTTTTCTTGTTGCTGTGCTTTTCCAACTCAAGCAGAATATTTTTAAAGGTGATGATGGTCCGGCTTTCAGCCAAGCATTGTAAAACATCATCCAAAGCTTGAATGGATTCATTTTTATAGAACGGCTCGGACCATTCCAAGGCGTTAATGATCCGGTCGCTGATATCATCTAAAGTGCCATCGAGGAGGGGATTAAAGGGCATGGCATCCTCAGCAATATCGGTGAAGAGATAAAGCTTTTTACGGTTGGCCAAGCACATTTTTCTAAAGACAGCGACAGCCTCAAGACTGGCTTTAGGGTCAAAATAGATCACTGGCTTACCCATTCTCAGGGCATGGTCAATTAAAACTCTCAGGCATACGGTCTTGCCTGAACCAGTAGAGCCGATAACTGCCGTATGTTTCTTGGTATTGAGTTCTTCCAGATGAAACTTGCGCTTATTGCTGGCAGAGAAACCCAAATAGTCCGGAGCAGTCACAGTTTTTTTACTGTGCAAATGTTTTTGCTCCACTGGGTTTGAGTGGTAGGTGCCGGACATTCGCCGCGAGAGTTCTCTTACTACCCACTTCACGAGATGGCCCATGAGTAGGGTGAAAAGTTCGAGCAATAGGTTGATGAATTCCGCGAAGGCCTCGATCAAGGCAGAAAAGATGCCGCTACCGAAATCTGAATTGTTTTCCTTTTTTGAATTGTAAGACATAAAACTCCTTTAAGGTCTGGCCTTAGTTTTTTATTGGTCCCCTCATCCCTTAATAGACAAGAATCGTGCCAACTCATTTTTTGAGTACGCGATTGAAAAATTTCGCAACGTTTGCGCTGCGTTTGTCTTTCGAGACGCAAAAATTTTCGTTTTTTTTCAAAAATTTGTGCCGAAAGCTCGTCAAAAAACTTCATTTATCTCCAAAAAATCAGCCGATTTCCCTGTGAAATCGCCACGTTTTCAATTTGTGATGAAAATTTGTCATAAAATTCGGCCCGAGTGAAAAATCATCAGCATTATTAGAGGGTTAATGGCGGAAACAAGAAGTGGCGAACCATCGTCGCGTTTTTAAAAATTGCTTCAAATCTCGGTTGTCATAATTTTTTCTTGGCACGCGCCCTCTTTTTTTAGAAACGAAAAAACGATTCATGATTTTCTCCAAGTTTTGTGTGATCGTGGTCCTTTCACTATTTATGTATCAAAAAACGTGCCAACGTTTTTTGCGTAGGAGTTGGAATGTATTTTCTGTGCGTTTGCTTTGCGTTGTCGGGCGAGTGTTATCGTTTTGAAGATTCAAACCGATAACGGCCATCGTGCCAAATACTGAGCTTGACTGACGTTGCACCAGACAGATTGAAGTGGCCTTGCATGCTTACCGGACCTTTGATATTGTTTGGCCACATCAAACCATTATTAAGCGAGAAAGTATGACTTCAATGATTGAGTTGAGAATTACCCTAGAGGATACTGAGCCAGCAGTCTGGCGAAAAATTCTTGTCCCGCAGACCATCTCACTTGAAAACTTACATTATGTAGTTCAAATGGCCATGGGATGGGAAAATGACCACCTATATTCATTTACGATCAATAAAAAAGAATATGGCGAGGGCGATGAAGATGGATTTGGTGAACTCCCGCGCAGTTTAAAAACTCGGCTGGGTAAATGCCTCCTTGGTGTCGATGAGTTTTCCTATCTCTACGATTTTGGCGATAATTGGGAACACCGAATTGAAGTGATCGGTTTCGCGGATCATCCGCAAGGCCTTAGCACTCCTTTGTGCACAGATGGTGAAAACGCCTGCCCCCCTGAAGATTGTGGCGGCGCTGGTGGGTTTCATGAAATTAAACGGGCCTTAAAACAAAAACGATCCAAGAAAAATGCTGAACTTCTGGAATGGGTACGGGATTACGACCCGAAAGTGTTTCAAGTCGAAAAGGTCAATCGCGCAATACAGCTTAACTCATAACTCTCAGTGTACAGCAAGCTGGCGACTATCCTCCAATTTCCTCAAATGCTTGTCGGATGTACTTCTTTACATCTTCGGCATTTTCCGCGTTTTTCACTGTGAATTCAAATCTTCCTGTCCCGTAATGGCCAAGATTTGTCACGTCGCGGGCGTTGGCAGGAAATGGCTTAATCTCATTTGGTATAAGTTTTAAATAAAAAGTAATCTTCTGACTTTGAATTTCCATGCAAGCAAAATTCTGGGCCACTTTGTAGGCCACATAGAGCTTTTTAGGGGACTCTTCAACAGCTTCATCAATCTCCAAAATATATTCTCGTAACATAAGGACAATTTCACGAAGTTGTTCATCTTCTGTTTTTTGAAGGTGCTCATCAAAGCTATAGCTTCCCGTCGCACGAGTGACGGCCGCTTTTTTTCCAGCCGCTACCATCACAGGATTCTTTTCTCCACTTTCAACAGCGGTTGAACCGTTTGTAAAGACTTGATCGAGATGTAGTGTCCCATCTTCAAAGAACTTATATTGCCAAAGCTCAATATTTGCCCCCATCATCTGAACCGCATGGAGATCATACTTTTTGAAGCCCGGAGCGATGCAAATCACACGTATATCATCCCAATCAACATCTACATCACCATCGAGGGCTTTTTGAGACACAACCTGAAAATCGCCTTGATGATCCTTTATCCAAGATAGATAAAATAGGCTTTGATTGATAAGATCGGAAGATTCTTGAATTTTATATTCTATAATTACGGGGTTGTTGTCCTCTGAAAGAGCAAGCGTATCAATTCGTCCCGAATGGACAGCCCCAGTAGAAAACTCAGTGGCAACAAAGCGAAAATTAAAAATTGTCCCAAGGTTTTTTTCGACAAGGGTCTGAAGCTCTTTCTCGCTTTTAAAATTCTTCATTTTGACTGGAGTGAGTTCATAGTTTTTAGTTTTAAAGAATGGCATGCGCACCTCAGCGATATTTTGAATTCCATTGGGGAATCTAGAATCTTTACTAATACTTACAAAAAGTTTTCAGCCTTGATTCTCTTGAAGGCCATGTCGTCGAATTTTCAATTCCACCTATGACAGTGATTATAACCTGGAGTGTGGTTTTTTCAGCGCCAATTACTCAGGAAATATAATCGTATGCCAAACAGGACTTAATCACTCGGGCTTTGCTGTTGAAAATAGATACTTCCTGATGGGATTTAAGAAATTTTTCACATTTGAGAATGGAAAAAAGGGTATTCTTTTTAGTCCCAAAAGCCTCCTGGTACCTATACCAGATGAATAATATATCCAAGCCCACCAATAATAAGCTTGAATTTAGACGGAATGTCCTGAACCAAATTCATTAAGCAATGCTTAAGGAAAAGTCATCAGGAACTTTTCCTTCTATCGAAAATATTACTTTTCATAATTCAACATAGTTTGGAAACCTGGAAGTAATGATTGTTCTGATCTCAGGATCTTTTTTAACGTTTTGAGGAATATATTTTAAATACAGCTGAGGATTTTGGGGCATATTTGGATCGCCACCGCTACCACGAATCATGGAAATTGATTGAAGGTATTGCTTCACGAGACGCTTATCTTCTCTAATATTTTCGGGGAGGCCTTGATACGTGAGTGGCGCGCCCGCCTGAATTTCGCCCAAAAGATCAATGTCATTTAGCACGCTTTCGTTAACAATTTGCGGATTGGTAGTTCCATAGCGCTGCATCAACCATCCAGACTTAATGCATTTAATTGCTTTTTTAAGAATAATATTCATTTCTTGCGGGCCAAAAGCTTGGTTAAGTTGAGAATTCAGAAGGAATGCAATTTGAGAAGGGTTAATCTGAATTAACAGTTTTATGATCTCTTTATCTTCATGCAGCTCATCCTTGAGAGAATCCAACGTTATGAAAAGGCTTTCTTCCCCAAGTCTTACTTTACTTTGAAGGATTTCTTTTACATTTTTTGAGGTCTGAATCTTTTTGTATTGCAAGATTAACTCTGGCCTCACTTTTGTCGCTTTCTCTAATAAATCTGCATTTTCTGCAAATAGGAACTTAAGTTTATCGAAATAATTGATTGCAACTCCTGGATTGTTTTTAAAGAAAGTGTAATCCGCTTGGATTTCTTTCGGGATGTTTTCCCATTGAAGCATTCCAAATTTTTGCAGATATAATTTTATTTTGTTTATTGATTTCGCATAAGCTCTTTTTACGTCCGGTGAATGTTGTAATGCTTGATCTAAAAACGTAAAACTTCGGGGTGACTTTGAAATAATTCTTACCGCAAGCTTATTGTCTATTTTCAGATTCTTTATAAAAACAATTAAGGGGATACCTCCGCCGTAGCGATTTTGCTGACCTGGAGAAAGTTCCTCCCAGGTCTCAACCAAATATAGCTGGACATCTTTTCTTCGCATAATCTCAGTAGGAAGCTGTCCAATTTCGACTGCATTATTACTGCTAATAATTCGCTTAATGTAATTTAAATTATCATTGATTTCTTTGGGAACAGCTGGATCATATTGAGGATGATCTCTCATGATGTAGGCAGATGCAATATCCTTATTCTTGAAAAGATTTTTATGAATCCGGTAATATCCTTGTTTTTTAAAATATTGAACTAAATTGCTGCTTTCTTCTTTGGTAAAAACATAGTCAGCAGGAAGAGATATATTCATTTCAGGACTTCTCCACAATAGATCTTTGACAAACGACCTATCGCTAAAATATTCCAGTGGAATAGTTCGTCCAAAACTCTCTGGATCGAGTCCCCTGTCAGATTTAGATAATTGGTTTAAAAAATATTCTTTTGTCTTGGGCAAAAACACGGCTTTCTTTTTTTCTAGGAATTCCTCCACGAGCGCTGTGTATTTCGGATTTTTTCTAATAAAAAGAGGCAGTTTATTGACTAGCGCTTCATCGTTTTGAAGCGAAGTTCTTAAAACAGCGGTTGAGAAATTTGCTTGTTCAGACAAGTATAATAAGGCAGAGGGTTTCTTAATAATTAATGAATCCATTAAGACTTCATCATTGAGTAATTCTTGCGGAAGTTTTCCAAGTAGGGCTACATGATATTCGCCATTGATGAGATGATTTTTAAGATCATATATTTTTTCTTTATTTAAAACATTCTTATATAGTTCGCTTTCCTTTTTTGTAATCAAGGCGTAGTACTTATTTAAAAAATCTTCATCTCGTCGAATGATCTCAGGAACGTTTTGCATATTTACTATTTCTTTTTGTAGAAAATATTGCCTGAAAAACGGCATATGCTTTTCATAGGTATTATTGTCATTAAAGTAACGAGTATTGTAATTAACTGCACTCATGAGCTGTGTGTCGGAAAAAATATCTTCATATTTCTTTTCTTCAAGGAGTTTGATCAATCTTTTTAAAGTCTCATCCTGCGTCTCCATTTTTTTGCTCGTTGAATTACTCCCAAAGACCAATTCACTCATCATGCGAGATGCTGACCCATTATTCATTAATAGCTTTACATAACTTGCAGGCAGGAAATAAAGATGAATAAGGATAAAGATTACAATTCTCTTGTCGCCATTTATCGGTTCCGTTTTCATCGCTAAAACACTTTTTTCAATTTTGTTTTCGCTTACGACTAATGTATCTGCGAGATAATCATGTAGTGTTTTTTTGTGATCATTGAACAAACAAAATAAGTTTCCCAAATAAAAAATGTCATTACTAAAGGCCCTAAAGATCGTTTCCCGAAAAAACAGATCACGCCAGCCTATAATTTCGTAGCTAGATTGCTTGACGGTATATAGACCCAAAGCTGATTTACCCAAGGATCGCTTGTTAAATTTGTAGGTAATTGCTTGGTATGAAAACCATAGCCCGCAAAAGGTAAGATAATGTATTAGCACCGTGGATAAAATAGAAAAATAATTTACTGAATCATACGCTAAGTATTTTTTGATAAGGTCTATTCTTGAAAGCGGAATAAAGACGATGATGACAATTGCCACGTCGATTAAATATGCCAAAAACCTTTTGGGGATAGGTGCGAGGTAATCTTTATTTTCCATAAACCTACCAATAGAACCAAAATCAATTCGCCGGTTCTGAGTTTAAGATAATCCAAATTTGAATAATTGTAACATGCAAGCCGAATTTTTATAATTGATGCAATTCGGGATGGTGATTCGAAATACTTGGGAAATCTTCTCGGCCAAAGTGCCCACCTAGGCATCGGCCCCTACGCTTTCGGCTATCACGGCCTCAAGCTGCGTGGCCTCCCCTCAGCCGCTTAGTCAGGCATTCTGCCTGCCTGTCTGTATTGGACTTACCTTGGGGCAACTCCAACACGATCGTTTTGACTTATTAACTACTTGCCCATAATTAAAATGTCTGAAGAATAGTCTTTATGGTTTTCAACTTGTCCCCGCTCATTCGTTTTAGCAGGGCCAAACATTCCTCAAGCAGGTCTTGGGGCATTTCAATTTGCCCCAGGACAAGCTTTTGGAAGTGGCCATAGTCGTAACCATAGGCGTGAAGAAACTTGGCGATAATGCCAGGAGTGAGATCAATCCTTCCGTGCTCACAGTGACTAACAAATGAATCTGAGAGGCCAATCAGCTTCCCGGCCTTCCTCATGGAAAGCCAGCGCGACTCGCGTAGGAATTTGAGAACCTTCGCTTCCTTCGTAATGATCTTGGTATCTGAGCGACGATACCTGTTGCGCCGTTTTTGGGCGCACCTCTGCCTTCCTACTTCGCCCTGTAGGCAGCGGGCACTGACTGACTTGAATTTTGTTTTCACGCGTTTCTCCTTCTGTATTGAGGTAAAAACGCTCTTTGGCTGACTACACGCTTAGCCCCTTTGAAACTGAACCGTTAAGTCCATTTTCAGAGGGAAAACTACGCTGCGTAGTCACTGGATGACGGCCAAAATTTTGGGGGTAAGCCAAAACGAAGCCACGACTAAGCCAACGAGGGTAATGTCGGGACATTTCCAGACACGTTGGCCTAAAACGACTTTGACTAACTAACTAAAACCTAATTGAAATGATTCGCAATACTTAGGAAATCTTCGGGGCCCGGGGTCTCCACCGACTTTCTTTTTTATGGGAAAGTTGGTGGAAGTGGCGATAATAGAACCAACGTCTTGTTTTCGTTGATTCTTGCTATTCGTTTGTAGCCAAAATAGCCACGGACACCGTCCGATCTTCCTTAAACGTCAGCACTATTCTTAAGTGTAACATAGAGAGCTTTTACATTTTACTTCTATTTACGGACATAGTCCATGTCAGTTGATTTTCAATTCCAACAGTGCTGATAAATAAATATGCCTACTCAGCTTGTGAACACACTTTGGATAATTCAATAAATCGTTCTTGAAACCTTTTGCAGAGAAATAAAGTCAGCGCCCAAGAAATCTGAGATGGTTCACTCAAAACCGTGTGATCAGCACATAGACCATGTGCAATGTTATTCCTAAAATTCAATCCCGTATGATCTGTTAAGAGGACTTGCATATAGAACTGAAGGTCTTTTCCGACAAGTTTTTCAAATTCTTCAGAGTATATAAAACTATTTAAATCACGTTCCTTTTGAATTTCGTTAGAGTCAATTGAAATCATATTTATTCCCAATTGCTCTAGCATGTGTCTGAATGAATTCTCCAGTAAAGGAATTAAAATTGATGAAGCTGAAATCCAGTCTCCGTCAAATCCTCTCAATAACCCTGCTTTAAATTGAACAATTCTAGAAGTTGGCACAAACGGGTTGGGGTAAAGCAAAGATTCAATATACTTTTCGTCAAAATCTTTCTTCTGACGAAGTTTGCCTCTCGCAACATCAATCAGGCACGCCTTAATTGTAAAATGAGTGCTTAGCTGTTGAGTTGCAAATGATCTTTTTACGGCATTTTGATTAGTCTCATTGTCATCTAGCCCAGGTGTTTTAGCTATTAGCTTTCCCTTTTCGTCTAGCATTACATTTGAAATAAGTGATTGGAGAGGATACTCCTTGATCATTTTTTCACTTTCGGAGAATAAAGCTCGCTTGGAAGGAGGGGTCGACAAAAAACAAAGAGTTTCAATTCCTTCGATGAAAGATTTCTCTTCAATTTCCTTAATCAATGCTGCTACTGAATCGGTTATATCAATAGGGGCCGAGAATGCCTTTAGCCCATCGTTGATATCAGGCTGAATTTCTTTTAGTTCATCAATCAATTCTTTCGCCTCTTCCTTGCGACCTTTTGTTGCTCTGCAAGCGGATATGGCCTTATTGTAAAAATTTTGCAGAATAATTGCTGATCCACCTGCTTTCCGCATGGTCCGTACTTCGTCTATGAACATATCTGTGTGTTCATTGTTCAATTTTTCAACTTCGGCCTTATCTTTTAAAAGTTTATATATATGTCTAATGCAGTCAATGTATGCTCGGGCTTTTTCGAAATTATTTTGTTTTTTAGATATTTCTATTAACTCTCTTCCTTTGGATTTTAGAAAAGTGTATTCTTCAGCAGAGGCATGAGAACATAGGAGTTTAAAATAATGAAAACGGATAAAATTATTAGGTTCATCTTTTTCTAGAAACATATGCATTTTGATTTCATCTATAATTAAATCTCTAGAGCCATCCGTTAATCGCAGAGAATCAACTAGCGATAGACACCTTCTCAAAAGGGTTTCATGCTCGTGAATGCTTTCACTTTTTTCCTTTCGATTCTTGCCACAAAATGACAGGTAATATTTGATAGCATTTTTGGCATTATCAAAATTCTTGGGGATTCGAATATTCCACAAGACGTCGTTTAATCGTGCCTGTATGAGGTCATTTGTAATTATTTTCAAAAATTCATCTAATACAGGAATATGATGATCCTTTAAATCATCTGGTGAAGCTGTCCTGCTCCCATCGGGAAAGGTTGCGAGATGTTTAAAAGGCTTCTCAAAATCCTTCGCAATAAGTGCAAAGCCACATACGTGAGCCAATAGCTCAATGCACTCGGATAGTCGAATATTTGATTTTATTGCATCATCATCTGATAATTTGAATAAGTAGTCTTTGACTTTATTCAACGATTTAATTTCTTCAATATTTGGATTTAAAAGAAATTTATTATCTTGTATCTCTTCAACTGAAGCATTCGGGCATAAAGTTAGTTCCATTTTATTTAGCATAGTCATTGGAATCCCATATTTTAATTTTTAATTCTTAATGGATCATGGAACAGTTAATATTATTCTTTAAAAAAATTACTATGTTTAATAGCTAACTATCAGACCCTGGCCCTTTAAACTTAAAATTCTTTGCTGTTTTTAAAGTACCCTCTTCGAAATATGAAATGCCAGATATTTCGAGTCGTCCTTCCCATTTTCTTCCCTCATTACTCAAAATATCTTTCTCGCCTAGCCATGTCCATACAATGCCGTACCCTATAGAATCCAAGTCCTCCAGTATTTTGGCATCGGCCAACAACGAGGCAGAACCAGAATTAAATACTGATGGATCAAATGCATAAAGTTCACCATTCTTATTATATAATTTACTCTCTTCGCTAAAATGTTCTAGAGCAAGCTGCTTTGCAATCCAGCTATTTAGAATGTTGAAATGGACGGTCTCATCGATGGAGCGATCATAGCCGCTTGATTCGCGCATATACTGTTCACAAGTCGATAGAATTGCGACTGGAACCCTTCCGCGGGAGCCTTCGCTCCAGCCTGGACGATTATAATAAGGTTGATTTATGTACTCATAAGCAGGTGCCCAAAAATGTTCTCCCCAGAAAACATTGTGTACCGCGTGTGATTCTGGCATCCAACTCCCCATAAAGTCCTGTTTTTCCCCCCATCTTATAAACTTATTTACGTCGCTCTTTTTCATAATATAGCTTTTTAACATGAACCATATACGCTTTTGGGGTGTCTGGTATCTTTCCAGTTCAGGCGATAAAGGTTCGTACCACTCTGGGAATGCATCTAAAGCTATCCATTGCTTATTCCATTGATCTTTTACCAAAATTAAATCTTCAAATGTAGGTAATATAGTTTCGGATTGAAGCCATTCAAGGTTGTCTTTAGCTTCCCATTTGTCAAAAGTAACAGTGTTCCACCAGTTTGATGTGCTAGTTTTGTATTGGTCTCTGTTTGATTTTGAAATTAATAAACTTGGATCAATATCTCGGCTATATGAAAGTTGCCAAGGGCCTTCGTATGTTTTGGATTTTGGATCTCCATCATCTCCACTAAAAATAAAGTTATCCGACACTCTTGCAAGAAATTCAAACCATGCCAGCCATTGATACTTTTTCCCCATTCTCTCGTTTTTAGAAGCTGTTCTTGTGTGATCATATCTGTGAATGTTTCGATCAAACAACCCAAACTTTTCTTTAGTCCATCCTAGCTCAAAAACTCTGTTGATCACAAATCTCTGTGCTTGATTCAGATCAAAGTTATCTGAATATTTCAACGCATTTGGATTTTTTATGTAAGGTATAATTTGAGATTTGTAGATTGCACGCTTTTTACTGCCTAACGAGTTTAAGAAGTTCTTTTCAGTCGCCTTCCTTAGGTTTATCAGCTCTTTTTCTGATGGTCCCTTGGCTTCGCGCTCGGATGCCATGTATGAGATATTACGATTAATTGTTTTTAATAACTTCCAGTTCTTGCATTGCTTTTCGTTGAGTGAATTTACAAAGGTTTCAAGAATCTCTTTACCTGTCGGCTTTTGTTTTTCATACAACCGTGTCGATTTCCAATCAAAAGAATGAGAGTTTGTTCCTATAATATATCTCGCGAAATCTCCAAAGCCCATAACTGACGTGTAAATAGCATGCATTCCGTATTCTTCTTCAGTCATCTTGTCATGCCACTGTCCGTATTTTGATTCGACGGTGTTGGCAGACGGAATGTGAGAAGGCCACTCACTTTTGTAAGGAGGTCGAATTAGATTCTTCGTAATTTTTATATCTGGATTTTTTAAGAAAGCGAATTCGCAGATTGTCCTCGCATAATCCCTGAGTACAAGATGAACAGGAGGTTCTCCACTCCTGAAAATTGATTCGAATACAGACAGAGCTAGAGCATCTAATCCTGATAAATCCCTGCTGCGAGTCGTTGCACCCATGCATGAAGCCAAGACTCTTTCAAGGACGTATAAATCGTTTACATCAATAAAATTTTTGAACAATTTTTCGGCTGTATTCAAATGATTTTCTAATAGTCTGACCGTGGCCTTGGTTGCCTTGTCACGAAGTTGACGATTCGGAGTGGTAAAACACCAGGATAATAATACTGCTAACTGTAATCTAGGGGCAATTCTGAGCGCTAAATTAGACTGATCGTCCATTTCGAGAATCCAATTAATGGCTCTGCCCAATGGTGAATCATCATCATAGACTTTATGAATATAAATGCTCCACCATGAATCTCTATCGGGCATTTTTAGCCTTTTGAGATTTCGATCCAAATAAAAGGCATTAAATCTATGATTTTCTTTTGGTGCGAGATAGGTAAGGGTATCTGTGAAACTTTCAGTGAAGTGCTCGGTCGAATTTGCAATTGCGGCCACTTGTTTTGCTGTTTCTACTGTTACTGATTCAGTACTTCTCCAAAGTAAGCTTTCAAGCAAGGATTCTCTAACGGGATCAAATGAGGAAATTTCAGGAACTTCGTTAATTAACTCAGTGCCGTAGGTCTCAGGATATTGAATCGAGAACGCATCCAGCAGTCCGCGTTTCATATAGCAGGCATTTAAGTCAGGAAAAAGGCCTTTAATTTCGGCATTTAAGTCTCGTTGCTCTGGGTTGCTACTGATTATTTTACTCGCAGTAAAGTGATCACAAAATCTTTCATAAGAAAATCTAACTCCCTCTTCCCAGTTACCGTCCGCATAAAATCTATCTTCTGAAATTAAGCCTTCTGATAATAGATGGCGATACAAAGATTTCGTGCCGGATTCACTTGGGTAAATCGACTTAGCTATTTCTCTGGCCCTATCTACCGGCATCCAAGTTGCACCAGTTGTCGAAAGTTTTGTACAGTATCGATCAATAAATTTAAATACTAAATTATCAGCTCTATCGTAGTCTAGATGTCCTGGTTGAGAGAGGTGATCATTAATAGAATTTAAAAACTCTTTAAAAATATCAAAGAAACCACTCATCCCATCTGGTATTTCAGTTTGGCCCATATTTTGCAGAGTTCTACAAAACACTCCGAGAAAGAGTGGGTTATTAAATTCAGGTGATAGAAGGGGAACGCTTGGTAGTGAAATGTTGTGATAGGTAAAATAAACCTGAACCGCCTTAGTAAGCTGAGAGCCAAAACCATCATGAACTAGACGAACCAAGTTATTTTGAATGTGACTTGGAACAACCAAGTCTTCGTATGAAGTGCGTACCGAGAGAGCAAGTCCAATATTGGGATAATGTGAAATAGCAGAAATCATGCCCGGAATGTGTTTGGCCCAATGTGTTTTGTTTTCTGATTCATTTAGGGCGTCGATAAATATTAGTCCTCGTGAATTACTCGCTTGGGCAGCACTTTGAAAAGCTCCTAAAAATTCATCTCTTGTGCATGACAGGTTTAATGTTTCAAGAATTTGTTTCCATGGATTTCCTAGTGACAACTTCTCACCAAGAATTAGTATTGCAGGAGTTCCGGCGTCAAGAATATGGCCTGCAATATCGGAAAATAAATGGGTTTTCCCATTTCCAGCGTTTCCCACGAGAAGAGAAAATGGATGGTTTACTAATTTGGATTTATCTGCTTTTAAGAAGAGTTTGAAGTCATAGCTTGATGAAGAGACTCTGTCCCGGACATTTTTGATTATTTCAGCATTGTTACTTTGGTTCGAATACTTCTCTTTCTTTTTCTTGTTCTCGGACTCGTCAAATTTCTCTGCCTTATAATGGACGGAGTCGAATTCCTTGTCGACAAAGTCATTTAAGGTATCTATCAGGTGCAATACTTCGTTAAATTCTATCGCAATTTTTGTAAAATTTTTAAGGTCATTTAACCAGTTGACTATCTGCCCCTCTATCCCTTTAACAAAATTAATTTCTGAATTACTGAGGTGTTTCGAATATTCATGAATACAGGACTTAATATTTTCTAGATACTTACCAAAAATCTTTAACAACTCAGCAAAGTATTCTTTAGATAAAGATTGGGCTTTATAATTAAATGATATTGGAAGAGCTATGTTTACCTTTGGAGAATATCTGGGGCCAGCATCAGCTATCGATTCTTTTAGGCGTTTTTTAAACCATTCGTAAGATAAGTCTAATTTATTGAACCAAAATGCATTGCGACCACAATGATCTTCCCTGCTAAGTCGTTCTCCTATTTCGTAGTTACCCCAGAAATCGAATTTTACATTCATGCCTTTACTGGTTGCTAATTTCTCCCATTCCGCTGTCTTTTCATTCCATCTATCAAGAAAGGATTTTTGATTACTTACTCGTGCGTCTGCCCGATCAATCGGAAGACAGACTATATACCCGATTAGGTTTGGGTGCTTTGTTAAAGCTGTTTCAACAGATTCATTAATTTGGCACCATTGATTGGGTGTAGGCGGAGCAAGAAAAAATTTTGCTTGCCAGGCAATTTCTGTTCCATTCTGAAGGAGCCAAAAACATTCAACTCCTGCATCTGGAGCCCCTTTTTTTAAGAATTTCTTTTTATCCGCAATTGGTTCGTAGTGGGCAAGCTGACAGCATAACTCTTCAAAGCCTCCTTGCTGACTGCCATTCCATGATCGCAAATTTGCCCAGTTTATTTGACTCATAATTGCTTCTTGTCTTTTAGAAAGTCGTGTTCATAAGGATAACATTTTTCGTTTTGAATGGAGTCGATAATTAAATTTTATCTGTCAAAATTGGGAATGAGCTGCATTTGCCGTTTTTAATATGGTAAATCATATATTTGTGTGTAAATCCTTTTTCCTTGATCCATTTTTGAGCCCTGCTATTTATTATTGGAACCATTTTTTTAAATTTGTTTAATTCTTCTGAGTTTTTCGCCTCCAGACGGATGATCAAAACATTCTCGTCGAGGTTGCATTTAATGTGAAGTTCACATCGGCGTACGTTTTTGAAAAAACCAAGCTTTAATTCGCTTATAAATGATTCTAATATTTCGTTAAGGATTTTTTCCCCAATCCAAGTTTTAAATAAGATAATAAGAAATGCGACATTTTCTGGGGCAATGGTAAAGGCGGCAAAGTATTTACTTGGCGTTTTCTGGGGAGGCACATAGTCAGGAGGCAGTACGAAATCATCTTCCGAAAGATCAGTTAGGTTTAAGTTCTTCCACTTTGGTAAAACTTTTTTAGCTAGCAAAATAGCAGCTGCGCAGGTCTCTTTTGGGCCATTAAAACTTATTGAGACGACTCCTGCGGCGAGTACTTTTTTTCTCTTTGTCATTTTTAACTCATTGTTGAGAAGTGCTAGGCACTTTGTTTATTTAAATACGACTTTAGACGGGAATATGTGTTGGTATCCTTAGCATGTAGTCCGTGTTCTTCGTATCCATCCAGTATAAATCGTAAATATTCATCGCTGTGAAGTTTACCCTCAGGTGGCTGCATTTTTTCTTTATTTTGTTTGAACGTTATTACCTTGTATGTGTTAGGGCTGCCATCTTCATTAGATAGTTTGATGTCTGAAATTTTCAAATACGAATTGCTTGAATTGCTCCTGCCTGCCTTGAAGCCTTCTGCTTGGTATAAATTTTCAATGTCTTTATCCTCTATGCGATAGATCACACCCCATAATTTTCTATCTTTGCTCTCGCAAAAGCCTGCTACTAAATGCCCAGCTTGGTTGCACTGTGGAAAACATAGTGTAAAATTGCTCATATAAGCGATTTTCACTTTTACGGCAGATGGACATCTTCCAGTTAATCGTTTCGAATCCAAGTTAGAGCCATAAGCAAAATAATAAACATTCATTTGTCTCCCCAGCTTAGAAAGGGTTTCGGGATGCTTTTTGGGATGCATTGAATCCTGCTTTTGATTGCGTTATATTATTTCTCATGGCATAAATTATTCTGCTAATAATCGCGGAGCGCAAGCTGAATCCTCATTTGGACATAGGCAGAAATTAATGTAAATACCCTAGCGAAGTTGTTTTAATAGCTTTTGGGAAATTGAATAATTGAGGTGCTAATAATTGAACCAAAGTCTTATTTTTGTCGATTCTTGCTATTCGTTTATGCGAGTATGGCCACGAGGGGCAATTATCATTCCAATCGCCCTCGCGCCGTAGGAGGTTTAACTAAACAGCTCCCCAGCTCCCATCCTTATTCTTTAGAGTCGTGCCAATCTGCTGAATTTTTGACCAGGAGGGATTTCTTAAGTTCTTTCCATCTTGTCCATTGTTTTTGAGATAGTCCTCAAATTCCTTTTCCATAACATTTTTGTCTACGACGTATGCATCTAAAATCTTAAAGTCATCATCAAAAGAGGCAACCAGTAATTTATCATATTCGCCATCTTTGACTTTCCCAACTCGTCCTATCCCATCTTTAAAAATGCGACTTTTAATTTGGACCTTTCTAAGGTCTTTAGTTTTAGCATCGTATCCTTCCTGCTGGTAATCGGCTAATTGTAAGTCAAATTGTTCCGATACGATATGTTCTCCAATTTCACCCGTGACTCCCAGAGAGCGCTTATGCTCTTGTTTGTATTCTTTTGCAATTTCAATAATTCGCTTAATCAATTCATCCATATCAATCCCTGCTTTTGTTTTTTACTTATTTCTTGGATATGTATTCTTCAAAGGTGATGACAATATCTTGGAAATCGGCCCAGCCAATGTCTTTAAGTTTTTTCTTTACCGTAAAGACATGTTTATCAGTTGGGACAAATATTTGCTTAAGTTGAAATGGCATTAATTGAATATAGGGATTTGATCCGGTAAAACCTTTTTCTGGGTTCTTCTCTAAATATTCCTTTTCCATTTTGTCTCGATTTTCTACTTTTGAAAATACAAACTCTCGATATTGAAAGAGGTCAATGATGCGCCATTCGTTCTCAGCAGCATAATAATAATTTTGAGGAATGCCTCTCCTATCATTTCTCAGGGGTTCAATCATCTGCTGGCAATAAGCAAGCTCACAACACAAAGAAAATAATAATTTATTTCCCGTTTCAACTTGCCCGTTATATATGAGCGAAAGGGCGATGTTGTATTGAGTGTCATACAATTCATTATAATAATTATTGATAAACCCAGATTCTGGATTAACTACTCGCGATCGTAACCAAACATATTTAACAGGGTGAGGTTTTAATTTAATGAGTGAGGAGGATGAAAATACAATACCAAGTTTACCGTACACATTCCCATGGTATCCAGCAAAAGAAGGTGGGGCATCAGTGAAACATAACATGGGAACATGAGATAAATATTTCTGCAATTCAAATTCAGGCATAGAGTCGTTTCTGCCATCGAAATCAAAAGATAGCTTTATTTCAGAAACACCCATTCTTAATCGTTGTTGACCGAGAACAAATTTACAAAAACTTTCAACCTGTTCGTCAGGGTTATTTTTTAGAGATGCAAAGCAATGGTGTGCCAATGAGCCCGATTTATAGGGACATTGGGATTGGGAAAATCCATGAGTCGGGTCAAAGTAACCATGTTTATCATCACTACTCATGTACATCCGATTCTTTCATCATTGTAAATTTAGAACTTTCATCTTTTTTGCAAAGAACTATTACGTTCCCTGTAGATAACGTCCCGTCAAGTGGCCCGCCACCCCAATGTATTAACAGCTCCTGAACACCATCGTTGTTGAAGTCAGCGCGCATCAACTCAAGCATAAATGTCGAATAATTTCGCCAATGAATTGAAATTAGAGCGGAACCTAATCTAGAAATAATTGCTTCGCCATTCTCTATAAGGTCTCCAATCGTTGTGGGCGATAGAGACTCTGCCATTGTATTGCGTTTTTCTGACTCATAATCTTCAAACGAACATAATAGCGATGCCGGAAGTAAGTTAATATCTGGTAGGCCTAATCTTGGATTGTCGATGTAGCTCGTGTCTGCATACGTGGAATTTTCAAGGTGCTTAAGAACTTGCATAGGCAATTCAAATACAGCATAGGCGGTCTTCGTTGCCGCATTAGACATTGGGTAATATCCTGCTGAGCATGCTATTTTGTATTCCCTTAGAGTTCTAACTATTTTTTTATTGCCAAAAGAATCATCTAACTCAAGACCCTCACTCAACCAATCAGGTAAAATTGATGTAGAATCTTGATATTCCTCAATTCTCTCTTTTGATAACTCTCTTAGGTCCATATTACCAAATATAGAAATGGGTGAAGACAGATTGAACACACCTTCAATATTCTTATGCTTTAAAATTATCTCTGATACATCTTGCTCGTTAAGAGAGCCTGAGCTGAAGGCTCTGGCTAACTTGAACTGGTTGGCAACCTTCACATCTTGTTTTTTTAATGTTTCAATTTGTTTTATAATTCTATTTTTATTTTTTTCAGCGATACCGAGAAGCAACAATAGTCCTTCCTTTTTTAACTGAATATTGGATTTCTTTAGGTTACATTTACGACAGGATAAAGTGAGATTGGCATAATCATTCGGATCGAAGTCTTCTGATAATCCTAACTCTTTTTTGATAGCTTTTGTTTTTTCCGGACTGGTTGCAAAAAGTGAAAATGGTACAATGTGCTCTATTTCTGTTTCCCTAAATGTTAAAGGAGAATCACAATAGTTACACAATTTACCATAAACCAACCATATTGCATGTCTCTCAAGAGGTGTAAATTTCCGTCTTAACTCTCTTTCCACTTAAGCCGCCCACTCCGAAATAATTTCCTTCTCCGACAAATTCAAGGCCTCGGCAATTTTGTAAAGAGTCGTGCGCCTTGGCATTGAAGGAGAATTAAAAAAACGGCTCAGAGAAGGCTGGGGGATTCCTGTAACCCGAGACAGGTTCGTTATGCCTCCCCATTGATCAACCAAAGTTTTAAGGTGGGCCTTAAAGCTTTGAACATTTTTTGCAATCAGTTCTAGGTCAGAGTATTTGATATACGGTTTTTTGACTGGTTCTTTTGGCTGTTCTTTGTACTCATCGATCTCTTCTTGAAGATCGGCAATGATTTGATCGCGCTCTTTTTGCTCCGTCTCTTGGGCCCAAAGCTCAAAGAGATCATAAGCACCTTCATAATAAAGTCCGATCTCGACAGCATTAGCAATGAATTTATCTGAAAGCCCATTCTGCTTCATGAGAGAAGCAATCCCATAAATTTGCACTTTCTGTTTGTCATTCGTTTGATACTGGCTCATAAATTCCCCCTATAAACATAGGTTCCATCAATTATTTTTTGAATCTTAATTTTCAATCTCGCCATTTCTCGCTTATCCGTTTTGTCGTCCTTAACATATGACGTACATAAAAAAGTCCTTTGGGCCATGATCCCTTCGAGGACAGTTGCGGCGATCACTACGCAAAGTCTCAGTTGCACGTTGCCGGGGCCAAGGTTGTGCCACTTCATTTTGTAACCATACTGCAAAATATTGCCGAAGCTTGTGGCAGGCCCCCAAAATTTAGAATTACTAAACTTTGGATGATTGGGATCAAATGGGTCGTCCGTTTTTAACAGCTCAGCATCAGGTCTTAGTTTGGATTTATAATCGCTATCACTAAAGACCGCTTGGCCCTTAAGTGAAATGTACGACTGTAAACCCCATTCAGTTATTATTACTTCCATTGCAACATCCTATCGTCATTATAGCATAACAATTTATAACATAGTATAACTAATTATGCCGTGTTGGTTGTGTAACTACATGATATCTGGTTTGAGGGAGGGAATTTTTTCGGGAAACGAAGAATCAGTGGGATCGGGGTGGGGCAGGTCTGTTTTCGGTTCGGGGTAGTGGGCCTCGGCCCCTACGGTCGGTCGCCTCACGCTCCCTTCCTGCGTGGCCTCCCCTCGGGCGCTCAGTCAGGCATCCTGCCTGCCTGTCCGTGTTGGACTTGCCTTGGGGCAACTCCAACACGGTCGCTTCCTCGCTTCGATTCCCACGCGTCACCGTTTCACCGGCTGAAATAAAAAAACCACCTTGCGGTGGTTATTTTTCTTGGGAAAGTTGGTGGAGGTGGTGGGAATCGAACCCACGTCCAAAACATCATTGGTAGAGCGGACTACGTGTGTAGTTTGCATTTATCGCCAGCAAACAAGGCCACCGAAGTTGCGTGCACTTTGGGAACCCCGGTGCTTTTTTTATGAGGTGGCCCGGCTGATCCTCAGAGGCAAGTTAGACTGATGCCTCCACAGCTTTGGTAGCTTCTGTTTCTCGGGGCTACCCCCTCAATGTCTAGAAACGCACTAGGCGGCTAGAGCATATGACTCATAAGAGTCTGCACATACATTTGATCTCCTTTTGACCAGGGCCTGGAGATCAACCTGGACACGCCCACAAAACCTAAGATTGCCTTGTCGAAACCATGGCACCCCCGTTTTTGTAAACTCCATCAATATAGCATTGAAATTACGACTTAGCATCCATCCGAGCGTCAAGCTCAAGTTTTGTCTATTTTTGACCGAAACGTTTCACACAAGGCAGGGAGGCCTAACTAATACACAAAGGACACGCTATGGCGGTCACACGTTTACAGGTTAGCTTCCTCCTTCTTCTCGCGACGGTTTTGATGCTCTCGGGATGTGCCTCGAAGCCATTTCACGAACGAAGTGATCAGGAATTGACCGCGCTCTTGATTGAACGGAGCGGAATTTCAACCACGCTCACGTCCTTGCCGAAATCATTAGATGAAGGGCTGGAGAAACAGCGGGAAAAATTCGCGTCACAGCCTGAGGTTTTTGAACTCATGGTCAAAAGTTTTCGCGAGGCCTTTGATCCGAAGCGCTTGATAAAAAATATGGAAGATGAAGTCACCTTGAAGCTCAATCGTCAGGATAAGCTGGCGGTTCTTGAATGGTATGACAAACCGCTGGGGCGCAAGGCCTATCTGATGGAAGGCTTCATGGATACGCAGCAAGGCCAGGATGCTTTTGGCACCTACATCGACTCCTTTGAAAAAGATAACAAGACACCGGATCGGGACCTGCTTGAGTTTGCGGCAAAGCTGGCGCGGGAAACACAGGCGCTTCAGATCATGGTGGACACAATGAGTTCTGTCAGTCTTGGTCTGATTACTGGCTTCAATGGACTCTTGCCTGAAGAAAAGCGCATGAATATTTTTGAAATTGATCAGCGTCTTCTCACCATTCGTCAGCATCTCTCGGAACAGATGGCCCCCAGCGTGGTTCTGGTGCTGGCCTTCACCTATAAAGATTTGAACGCCGAAGAACGCACTCAACTTTTAGCATTTTTCTCACGCGGCGCCGGTCGCAAATATATGAGCACCCTGGCCCAAGGGATGAATTCTAATCTTGAGCGTGCCGCTATGCGAGTGGGCGACGGAGTCGCGCGCGGCGTGGCCCAGCTACCTGAGAAAAGTACTTCCGGTCGAGTTCCTGCCTCAACTAATAAGTAATTTCGAGAGGCAGTTTTTTCATTCTTCTATTCACCCCCAAAGTGTCTAAAATTTCTTAATAAACAAGCCAACTTAAGGATTCAGCATGCGCATGACTGTGCATCGTCATGAAGACAAAATTGCACTCACGGTGTTGGGTGACATTGACGATTATACTTATCCGTTATTCGCCCACGAGTTGGAAATGCTCGATCGCATCGCCACTCAAAATCTATTGATTAATTTGGAGGGTTGTCCCTTTCTGAATTTTCAGTGCATTCGACTGATGGTGGATACCCATCGGCGCTTTCATCAGGCCGGTCGCCGGGTGGAGATTCAGCTGGGAAGCGAGAATTCCACAGTCAGAGAGCTGATGAAGGCCATGGCACTCACGATGGAAACGGTAGCGCCCAATCTCGATGAAACTCGGCCGGGGAATTAATATGAAAATGAAGTATGGATTGCCGCTGATCTTTTTTTTGTGCATAAGTGAAAGTCAAGGTATTACCCTTAAGCAAATTGAGCAGCAGCTTCTTGAGCAAAACGCCGATTTGAAATTGAGCGAATATAAACTCGGTTTCGATCGGGAGCAGGTGACGGGTACGAAGGCCCTATATTTTCCGTCACTCTCAATTAACACCGGTGTCTCCACCGGCAAAGATCAAGAGTCGACCGTGAATCCGTATTCCTCCACCAGCTCGCCTGGCGTGGGCGGCGGTCCGGCCATTGCCGGGTCCACTGGCACCTCCCAATCGGTGGTGGTGGAGCGTGACTCATGGACCTCGGACCTCAGCTTGTCTTATGTTCTTTTTTCCCGGTTTAATATCAGGGCCAACGTGAATAGCGCCCAAAATACCTTGCGTGCCTCGGAACTCAGCAACACCGCCGCCGCCCTTGAAAAACGCGCCCAGCTTTACCAGCTCTTGCTGGAGATTTCGGCCATGCGGGATATGCAAGGCAGCCTTGATCGCGCCAGCCAGGTGATGGGGCGAATGCGGGAGCAACGTCAGCGCTCACAAAGTTTGTATGGAAGAGGAGATCAGCTCCAGCTCGATACCAAATATTATGAATTGGAACATCAGAAAGCGCGGCTTGACGGCGGACTAATCATGGCGCGAGAGGCGTTGAAAGATTTGGTACCAGGACTGAAACCCGAGGATTTGGAAAAAACTCCCGCGATTAAGGTTCATTACGAACTTCCTCCGCTGGCCAAAGTTCAGGACAAGTATCAACGGGACAACTACGAAATCGAGAATATGAATTTGGCCATTGATACCTATCGTGGCTACAAGGAGTCGACCTCCTGGGAGCGGCCCTGGGTGCCCTCGATCATGCTGACCTCGTCCTACTCCGAGTCGGGTGGTTTTAAAGGGGAAGAGCCCTCCGATGATTATCGGGCGAGTGTGGTTTTTACCTTTAATGTCTTCGACGGTTTTCAAAGCAGTGCCCGGCGCGCTCAGGCCTCCCTGGCCCACCAAATGGCGATCAAGCGTAAAGAGTCTGAGGTGCAAAAAAATATGATCTACATTGCTAAGCTCTACACTGATTCCATGACCTCCAAGACCGAGTACGCCCTGAAGAATGCCATCGCGGAAGAAAAAAAGCACAAGCTGGAGCAGACTAAAATTATTCGCAATAGCGGTGCCGGTACCGGTCTTGAAGAGTCACTCTTAAGTCTTGAGTGGGCCAATGCCCAGCTTGAGGCCCATCAGGCCAATAAAAATTATCAGCAAGCCATTTTAAATCTGGCCATTAAGGCCAATGAGTTTAACAAAGTTTCTGTCAAAGAAGTGGAGTACAAGAATGAGAAGTAAAATTATTGTAGCCGTTCTCTCCTTATGTGCCTGGCTCCCGTTCTTCGTCTCTGAAGCTGCGTCTCAGCTGGAGCGGAAGGTTTTAATCTATGGCATTGTTAAACCCAAAAAAATGAGTACCGTGGTCGCCATCGGACAAGGACTGGTCAATCAAATATTTAATCAGGTCGGTGATCAGGTCAAAAAGGGCAGTGAGCTGATGCAGGTTTTCGAGAGGGATACCGTAAGAAATTATAACAACACCCTCGATGGCAAGGTGGCCAAGGTGCATGTCACTCTGGGGGCCGCGATCTCTCCCGGGATGCCGCTTATTACAGTGGTGGATGATGGACAGCTCTACTTGGAGTTTGGCCTGTCACCCTCTCAGGCGCAGCAACTGAAACAAGGTGCCAGTCTTAATTTGGCTTCAGGAACAGAATCCCTTGGAACTCTCGAGAAAATTTCACCCATTGTCGATCCCGAGAGTGGTTCCGTGGTGGCGCTCTCCAGCGTTCTTCAGAAAAAAGATATTATAATCGGACAGGTTCTAACCGTCAGCGTGAGTCTTGGACTCTCGGACTGTGATCAGGTCGTGCTGCTTAAAGATGTGAATCAGTACACCTCTGGTTGGAAGGTGGATTTTATCTCTGATAATCAGGCATGCTTAAAAAAGATTCTCTAATCCTATGATCGAAGCATTTATACGGAAAGGCGTTTTCACTATTAGTATCAATCTGCTGATTCTTCTGGCAGGTTATTTTACCTTGCCGTATATCGCCAATGAGTTTATTCCTTCCATTGAAATTCCCGCCGTCGCCGTTATTATTCCTTCGCCCATGATGCCGAAAGATCAGGTTGCCTCACAGGTTGTGGCGCCGCTGGAGCGCGCCTTCCTCCAGACCGGAGAGATCACCAGTGTGGAAGGCATGATCGAAGACGGAAAGGCGATCTTGATTATTTTTTACAAGTGGGATTTTTCCCCAGAAGAGGCCCTGCGCAAGGCACGCCAGATTGTGGATAATGCCCCTCGTGCGCCTGGCACACTTGATCCGATTTTTATTCTGCATCGGCCAAGTAATAATCCTATTTTCCGTGTGGCCCTGTACGGAAACTCCATTCAGGATATTTCCGAAAAGGCCCGCCTGATTGCGCCTGAAATTGAGCGAATCGCTGGTGTGGCCCAGGTTATTGTCTCCGGTGATGTGGCCAACGGAATGGTCGCGGAAGTTCGGCCGGAGGATATGGCCCGCGCCGGCGTTAACTCAGGGGATATCGTCAAGTCGGCCAAAGAATTTTGGAATCTCAACTTGTACCTGAAGGGAAAATCTTTCGACCACCTTCTCACCAATAATATCCAGAACGAGGCCCAGCTTGCCAATCTTCCCGTTGTTTCCATGCAAACCAAAAAAAAGGTTCCGCTAGGACATTTTGCCACGATCAAACATAATGAAGGTTCAGTCAAAGTCCTTATGAACGGTGACTCGCCCGCAGTGATTATCGAGGCCTTAAAAGGAGCCGGTGCTGACACTTTGTCCATCGTCGCCAATATTGAGAAGATTTTAAAAAAGTTTAGCGACATTCCAGGACTCAGCCAAAAAGTTATCTACAATGAGGCGGACAAAATTCGCGAAGGGCAGGATAGTGTGCTCAGCAACTTCTATGCCGGACTGGCGCTGAACTCTTTTATTCTCATGCTCTTTCTGGGCTCTCCCGTCGGCGTGCTGGTGGCCTCGGTAATTTTTCCCACTTCCTTAATTGGCTCACTCTTGGCCATGAAGTTTTTTGGGATTTCCATCAATCTCTTTAGTCTCAATGGTTTTTCTTTGGCGGTGGGCATGATCACGGACGCCTCAACCGTTATTTTGGAGTCGGTCACTCGTCGAGTTCAGGCCGGGGTCGATCTCTATAAGGCCTGTGTCAACGGGGTCAAGGATGTCAGCCTGGGAATTGTTTCGTCCACCCTGGCTTCGGCCGGGGTGCTCTTGCCGATTGCCATGCAGAAAAATATTACCAGCAAGCTATTTTCTGACTTGGCCCTTACGGTTGTTTCCACCCAGATTCTCTCACTCCTGGCCGTTTTCAGCTTGGTGCCGTGGCTTTGTTATAAGGTGCTGGGAAGAAAATCCAAACCTAATCGCTTTAGCGAAATTATATTTTCCGTGGGTCCGACCATCGTGGATTTTACCGTGAAATATTCCCATCAGCTGCAGGATTTTTGTCGTGCAAAACCAATTCGACAGCTCGGCGTCTCGCTTTTGGCCGTGTCCATTTGCCTGGGGATGCTGGTCTTTATGCCCAAAACCGAATTTCTTCCCATGGTGAGCAGTCGCGTTTACTCGCTGGATTACCCTATTGATCGCCGGGCCTTTGATTCCACCGGTGATGCCGCCATGAAAACTATCGCTAAGACCTTGTCCTCCTGGTCCGATTCTAATTGGGCGATTACCAAGAAAGGTGCCAATGGTATCGAAGCGCTTTTTGAATTAAAAAGTTCCCTACCTTTAAAAGAGCTTGAGGGCAGACTTGGAAAGATAGATTTAAAGCGAGAGCGTCTCCACATCCTGCCGGTCGGTCCCGCTCCCACCGGTGAGGCCATGGGTTATGATGGTTTGATCTTTGTATCGGAAGAGCTGAGTACTCAGCAGCGCCATGATTTCATCTCGTTTTTGTGTCAGGGCGGAAAAATTTCTGAATGTCTGACCGATGATTTTTATAGCATGACCGAAACCCAGCTCAATCCTGAGCATATTCTGACTCACGCTTTGGGCTCCAATGAGATTGAATCCCTCGCCCAGATTGTAATCCCCTTACACAAGGTCGATTTATCTGATCTGGGGCGCTTTAATATTGACCGGCCGGTGGACTTGTCCGTTCAATTTTCTGGATTGCTCCTCAATCTTCCCCTGCATGTAAAAGAAAAGGGAACGGCGATTTTAAGTGATCTCTATGACGTATCTTTTGGAAAAACCCAGTCGCTCTTAAATCGACTCAATAATGAAAGCTTTTCCTCGCTCTATTTTAAATTAAAAGATGCAACCCTGGGCGAAATCGATTTGCAGATTACCGAGATCGCCCAAAAGCTGGGCATCCCCACCGCCAAAATTTCTCCCCGCGGTGGAATGGAAACCATGAACGAAAGTTTCGCCAGTATGATTCAAGCTTTGTGTCTCTCTGCCTTAATTGTTTTTACCATTTTGATGCTGCAGTTTAAATCGGTCACCCAGTCGGTGATCATCATGAGCACCATTCCCTTGGCCTTAGGTGGTGCCATTATCGGACTCATCATCATGCATGAAACCCTGAATGCCTCGGTTATGGTGGGGTTGATTTTGCTGGTAGGGATTATTGTGAATAACGGTATCTTTCTGGTGGAGGCCACCAATCAGAAGCTGGAAGAGGGGAAGAGCAACACGCAGGCGATTGTCGAGGCGGTAGGCGAAAGGACCCGACCGATTCTGATGACCAGTTTTGCCACCATCTTTGGCATGCTCCCCACCTTGCTCGTCGGGGGTGAGGGCAGTGAGCTTTACCGTGGCATGGCCGTGGTTAATATTTTTGGAATGATCACGGGAACCTTCTTTTCCCTTTGCGTAACTCCCATGACGATCGAATATTTTCTTCCCAAACAAAATGGTGAAAATCAATGAAAGCATTAATGTTGGTGTTTGATTCTGAACTGTCCGAGGAAGTCTTCACTCTTATGAAGTTGGCGGAGATTATAAATTACACTTACTTTAAGGGCCTGCATGGCTCCGGCAATCAGGGTAAGAAAGAGGGGAGTGTCACCTGGCCGGGTAATAATGAGATGCTCCTGATGCTGCTCAATGAGATCGAGCTTGAACGCTTTAAAGTCGTCGTGAAAGAATTCAAAAAAAATAAAGGCGTGCCAACCGGATTGCTATTCTTCCACTGGCCTCTAACGGAAATGATTGTATGATTTTAAAATATCTGACTCAAGTCGCCCGTTCTCGCCGCGTAGTCTTTACCGCCCTGATCCTCCCGGTGGTTCTGGCCATTTTCTTTTCCAACTTCAAATTCAATATTATGCCAGAGTCGCCCTACCTGGAATACGCGATCACGATTGAAGCGCCGGGAATGGTGGCCAAGGAAGTGGAACGAAAGATAACTATCGTGGCCGAAAAGGTTATGAACGGGCTGCCGGCGCTGCTGGTTTTAGAGTCGGCAACCTCCCATGAGCAGGCGGTTCTCAATTTAAAATTTAAGGCCAATACGAAGGAAGGCACCACTTTCCTCTTCATTCAGGAAAAAATCGATCGCCTCAAAATTCTCCTGCCGGGCGAAGCCAAGCGCGTGATCGTCACTGCGGTTAAGCAGCGCAATTACCCCGATCTTGTTGTCCACAATCCCACCGCAGTTCAAATTGAGGATCTGTCTCGGAAATTTTCCAAGTACAAAAAATCCATTCGCGAGATGGAGCCGGGCCTGAGTGATGAAAGTTTAAGGCCACATTTTGAAATCGTTCCCAACCTGGATAAAATTCTCCAGCATGGTCTGGGAATTGATTCTGTCTGGAAGGCATTGAAAATTAATAGCTTCACCTACAACTTAGGGGCGAAGCAGGATATGGTTTATTTTGTCAGCGGAACCTTTAAGTCCGTGGCCCAAGTTGAAAGTGTGGTTATCGGGGCTAAAGGAACCTTTCTGATTCGCCTCGGTGACGTGGCCAAAGTTTCCCTTATTCCTGCCGCCATGCCTGAAACGGTGAAAGTTTGGCTAGACCATTCGGAAGTCTCGGTGGTCCGATTTTTCTTCTGGGCCAAAAGTTCCTTCAAGGATTATAAAATTTCCTATCCTTTTGTCTACGCCTTCCTGGGCGGTCTGAAGCGCGTGGTTCTCTCTGTCATCGCGCTTATTCTCCTGCAGCTGCTCGCCGGCCATTTTATTTTCAAACACTTCAAAGCACAGCTGAGCTTTCTGGTCCTCGATGCCATCTTACTTTTGCATTATCCTTTTTGGATAACTCTGCTGGAAAAAGAAATCTCCCTGATCGACTTTCCCGCTCTGCTGTTCACCATTATTCTGACCTCATTTTTTTGGATTGTGCTCTTGGGTCGGATTCGCAGTTACTATTTCCCATCCAAGCTTCACACCTATATTCGTCGCGAGATAACCCAAGCGGTTTTATTTACCTTGGCGGAATATTTACCTACCGTGGCGATCCTTCTTGGAAGTTTGCTGGTGCTGATGCTGCCTCTGCTTCTCACCGACATCAATGTGATTGCACAATTTATTACCCTGCGCTTTTTTATCTACGGTGTTCCCCTCACGCTGCTGACCCTGGTTATTCTGGCACTTTTTGCGCCCCTCAGGTGGGTGGTTGAATCCGGTGAAAAGCTGACCTCCACCGCCCATGCGGGGAAATTTACGATCAAAACTTCGGCCCTCTTTGGCTATGTTGTCATCATCCTTTTTCTTCTGTCTCCTGTCGCCTGGCGTTTGATGAATTACGGAATCAAAAATCCCTTCTCTCACCGCATGGTCACGCATTTTCGCGGCCATGGTGACGTCATGATGTATCAGCAAAAACCCGACACTGTGACCTCCGACAAAATTTGGCAGATCTCACCGGTAAAAAGTTTAGTTTTTGAGTGGCTGGCCCATTGGGAGGTCACTCCCCAGGGATTGTCGCTCCTTCCTGAAGTTGACCTCACCAGTTTTAAATTCGCCCTGGCAGATTTCTTTTCAGAGGCCAACATGTCAGTAATGCGTCCCGTGGATTTTAACATCAATGTTACCTTGCCGACCCTGGATGCCTTTGAATTTTCCAAGCTCAGTCTGACGCGCAAAGAGAAGGGAGCACTTCCCCTATCGATCATAACCAGTCAAAATTTGACCGCCGAGGAGTCCTATATTTTTCGCTCGCAGCTCGACCGCCGCAACGAAAAAAGTTCTCGTTCAGAGACAGAGAGCAGACACTCGCTACCTTTGACAGAGAGTTCGGACGACGGCACCCTTCAAGCGCCCTTTAGCACCTATCTCGCTTCCCAGTTTCATGATTTTAAACGCAACGGCCCGTTTGCCCTGCTTTTTTTATTTATCGTGTTGGCCTTGTATCTCAACTCTTTTTATCGCGCCGGAATCTTGCTGTCCTTAGGGATGATCAGTTCTGCCGCCTATCCTTTTGTGAAGGTTCTCGCCCATTCATCTTTTCATCTCGATTCATTATGGCCCATGGCACTTCCCATGTGGGCCACACTCGCCGGTGTCCTTTTGGTCTCGCGCTCCATTGATACCGAACGTGGCCGGGGCAATGACCGCGATGAGGTTTTACGAGAAGCCGAGATGCACATTTACCCCACCATTAGAGGGGCGATGGCCTTTTTGGGTCTTGGCATCTTTTTGTGCGGTTTGATTGACCGCGTGTTTATTTCTCAGGGGCAGAATTTCTTTCTAGAGTGCATGGGATTGGGTCTGGCGATTCTGATCATGGGTCATGTCGGAATTAATCATTTTTTCAGGCTCTATTATCTGGTGGCGCAAATCTTCTTGGAAAGACAGGCCTTGAAAGTAATTTTGCTTTACTACCGCTTTCGCACAAAGGGAATGAAACAGTAATATTTACACGATTTGTGTGTTCACTTCAAAAATGATGGATAATATGCGCGCTTATGACGACATTATCCCGCATCCTTGTCTTAATTTTTGTTTTTACCTGTGGATCGACCTTTGCCTTTTGGAAGGACAACTTTCCTGCAACTCCTATGGAAACCGTGACAAAAGCAAAAATTAAGGATTTAGAAAAGCAAATCAAGACCTTAATCCCGCTTTGTATGGAGAAACTTGAGAAGAGTTTTGGAAAAACCTGGAAACGCAATCGCCATGGATTTCCCAAGCTCTTGAATGTGGACGTGATCAGTGAGATCGAAGCGGAGACGTTTGACGGCTTTGCGGAAACTCATGGTTCCTTTTTTGTAGGTATGAGCTTCAGCCCTTATCCATTCTTAAGCGGCCAGGCCGATCTCGAGACAACCGTCTGCCATGAAACAGTTCATGCTTATTTTAGAAAGCACATGAGCTTCGGAACCTATGGCCGTTTGCCAAAATGGGCGAGGGAAGGAAGCGCTGTCTATTTAATGAATCAGCTTGCCCATAAGGAGCGTCGCGCGCTCTATCGCCAATGGTCCGGTGAGAAAGAGGCCCTTCTCAATGGTCTGGAAGGTCCGCATAATTTGGAAGACTATTATGAAGATGCCCTGGCCTACACCTTCCTGCATGACAAGTATGCCGCCGATCATCGCGTGCTCTCTTTGGTGCTGGAAGGAAAAGAGATCTATGAGGCGATTGAGCAGTCTACCGGGCTTTCCAAAGAAATATTCTTGAGAGAGGCCTTGCTCTTTTCCCAACACTATGTGGCCAATCGATTCCAAGCATTATCGCGCGCAAGCCGCGAGGCCATCGCCAACTGGGCAAATCCTGCGACGAAACCAAAGGCCTCGGCGGAACTCATGCGCCAGTTTCAGCTGGGAGTCACTCAAGCCAATCTTCCTCGAACTCTGGACTTTGGTTTGAGCATCGCCTTCTCCTTAGATGTTTATTCCGAAACTTCAGATGAGCGAGAGCTGATTAAAAATTACGAACGTGTGCTGAGTGAGGTTCCGAGTTTTGAATATGGCTCCAATGTG